>SXGU01077516.1_pt1 | contig 40528 bp, 41 predicted proteins | sample 3174531 | NCBI WGS metagenome assembly SXGU01 (sample SAMN11356863, study PRJNA531348) | freshwater metagenome | isolation source: freshwater sample F1-140 | place: China: Fuxian Lake, Yuxi | collected 2017-12-25 | reverse complement strand
CGGGTAAAACCACCCTGTTCAAAATGATTACGGGCGTAGAAAAACCTGATGGCGGAACATTCGTCGTCGGCGAATCAGTGAAGCTCGGCTATGTTGACCAATCGCGCGATGCTCTGGATGATAAAAAAACTGTGTGGGAGGAAATTTCAGGCGGGGATGAGGAAATCATGCTCGGCAAAAAGCTGGTTAAATCCCGCGCTTATTGCTCCAGCTTCAATTTCAAAGGCTCTGACCAACAGAAAAAAGTTGGCATGCTTTCAGGCGGTGAGCGCAACCGCGTCCCCCGAGCCAAGATGCTGAAAAAAGAGCATCATGTTCTGCTGCTTGACGAACCTCCCAATGATCTTGATGTGGAAACTTTGCGTGCGCTGGAAGACGCTTTGCTTGATTTTGCGGGTTGCGCGGTGGTGATTTCGCATGACAGGTGGTTCTTAGACCGCATCGCCACCCATATCCTCGCCTTTGAGGGCGACAGCCATGTGGAATGGTTTGAAGGCAACTATGAAGCCTATGAAGCCGACCTAAAACGCCGCCTCGGCGTTGATGTCCTCACCCCAACCAAGGTAAAATACCGCCCGCTGCGGAGGGGATAACTAGACATTTATGTCTTATTTATGGCTTGACAATTGCGACATATATGCCATACAATCCGAGGTGCTGCGATGAAATATAGCGAATTCAAAAAATGGCTTAAAGAACAAGGCTGTGCTTTTGAAGAAGGACGCGGAAAAGGTGGACATATAACAATTCACTATAATGGCAGAAAAACTGTTATGCCTTTTCATGGCAGTAAAGAAATTGGGAATGGTTTGGTTAATGCCATTAAAAAACAACTTGGTTTGAAATAGAGGCGGCTTATGCGTTACCCAATATTAATTGAGAAGATTGAAGGCGAATATATCGCGACTCTAAGCCATCCCAATGGCAGGTTTCAGGGGGCGTGTGCTGGTTCAACCAAAGAAGAAGCCAAGTCCGAAGCTGCAAAAATGCTAACCGAGGTGATCGCTTCTGCTCTGGCGGATGGTGATGAGTTGCCAAACCCAAAGGATTGTGACGCTGGCAATTCTTTCGTTTCTTTGCCACCTTTGCTTGCGGCGAAGGTTGCGCTATTTATGGAAATGCAGCGACAAGGAAAGCGTAAAGCGGATTTAGCTCGTGCGCTTGGTGTTAATCAAAAACAAATTGACCGAATGTTTTCTCCAGTTCATGCTTCTGTACTTTCGCAACTACAAGCCGCTGCCAAAGCTTTGGGGCGTACGCTAGAAATTCGCCTAGCTTGATTAACGAGGAAAACTTTAGTGAATAATTTCTACATAACCACGCCGATTTATTATGTGAATGACCGCCCGCATTTGGGGCATGCTTACACTTCTGTTGCTTGCGATGTGTTGGCGCGGTTTAACCGTTTGTCGGGGAAAAAGGTGAAATTCCTGACAGGGACGGATGAACACGGGCAGAAGGTGGAAAAATCGGCGGAAAAGGCGGGTGTCGCGCCGCAGGAATTCGTGGACGGCGTATCCCAGCATTTCCGCGATCTGGCAAGCCTGATGAACATTAGCAATAATGATTTTATCCGCACCACCGAGCCTCGCCATATCAAATCCGCGCAGGCGATTTGGCAGAAAATGCTTGAACGCGGGCATATTTACCTCGGCAGCTATGCGGGATGGTATAGCGTGCGTGATGAGGCGTATTATCAGGAAAGTGAGCTGGTCGGCGGCAAAGCCCCAACTGGCGCGGATATTGAGTGGGTGGAAGAGCCAAGCTATTTCTTTGACCTTTCCAAATGGGGTGAGAAACTCCTTGCATATTATGAGGCAAATCCAGATTTTATCGCGCCCGCCAGCCGTCGCAACGAAATAATCAGCTTTGTGCGCGGTGGATTGCGTGACCTTTCCATCTCGCGCACCAGCTTTTCTTGGGGAATTACCGTGCCTTCCGCGCCTGAACACATCATGTATGTGTGGCTGGACGCGCTGACTAACTATCTTTCCGCGTTGGGTTATCCTGACACTGGGGCAGCGGATTATGTGGATTTTTGGCAGAATGGCTACAAGATGCACATGGTGGGCAAGGATATTATCCGTTTTCACTCCGTATATTGGCCAGCATTTTTGATGGCGGCGGAGCTGCCGCTGCCTGACAAAATCTTCGCGCATGGCTGGTGGACGATTGAGGGCGAAAAAATGAGTAAATCGCTGGGCAATGTGGTTGCGCCAGCCGATTTAGTGGCGCAGTTCGGGCTGGATCAAACAAGATGGTTTTTGATGCGCGAAGTGCCGTTTGGCAATGATGGGAATTTCTCGCGTGAGCGCATGGTGGCGGTGATAAATAGTGAGCTGGCGAATAATATCGGTAATCTGGCGCAGCGCACGCTCTCCATGGTTGCCAAAAATTGCGGCGCACAAGTTCCAGATGCTGATGGGGTTAGTAAAGACGAGCTTGATTTGCAGTTTTTGGATAAAATCTATGTGACCAATGCCGACACGCCAAAAGCCGTGGCAAATCGCTATATGGCTTGTGAATTCAACGATATAATCGCCGACATTGTCTCCATTGCCAGCGAGGCGAACAACTATATTGACACCAAAGCCCCGTGGAAACAAAAGAAAATAGACGAACGGCTGATGAACGCCACGCTCTATCATTTGCTGGAGGGGATTCGCTGCATCGCCATTATGATTCAACCATTTATCCCAACTTCTGCTAGCAAGATTTTGGATTTGCTGGCAATCCCGCAAGAAAAGCGCGGTTTCACAAATTTATCGGCAGATTCCGCATTGCTGGCTGGTACAACACTTCCGCCGCCAGAGCCAGTATTCCCAAGATTTGTGGAGAAGGAGTAGGTTCTTTTTGAGGAATTCGCTATGGCGCAAGCGAAAATGGTGGTTTCCGAGAACCGTAGCGCAGTGTACACTAAGTACATGAGCAACGGAAGCACAGGAAACTACCATTTGCAGCAAGCTATAGTAGAATTCCTAAACAGAACCTAGTCATAGGCAAGAACCTACTAGCATGGCAGGTTTTTTAATGCTATGGTTGCTATATGGATTGGGAAAGTGGGAATTTTGGTAAAAATATAGTAATAAAAATTGGCAAAATAAACAGCAGTTTTTTGTTTGCAATTGATAATCATTCGCAAGGGGCAATAATATGATAAAAGGCAAAAACGCGATTGTTACAGGTTCAACCAGCGGCATCGGGCTGGCGATTGCCCACAGCTTGGCAGAGGCTGGTTGTAATATTCTGCTTAATGGTTTTGGTGAAAAGGCGGCGATTGATGCGCTAGTTCGGGAATTGCAACAAACATACAAGATACAAGTGGATTATTCGCCTGCGGATATGACAAAACCCGCTGAAATTGCGGGAATGATTTCGCAAGCGCAACGAGTTTTTGGTAGTTGCGATATTTTGGTCAACAACGCTGGAATTCAGTTCACCGCGCCAGTTGAGGAATTTCCTGAGGAAAAATGGGACGCGATTATTGCCATCAATCTTTCTTCAGCCTTTCATTCAGTAAAAGCTGCTTTGCCGAGTATGCAAAAAAACAATTACGGTCGTGTAATAAATATTGCTTCGGTGCATGGTTTGGTGGCATCAAAAAACAAAGCGGCGTATGTGGCGGCGAAGCATGGAATTGTAGGGTTGACCAAGGTTGTTGCGCTGGAAAATGCTGAAAGCAATATAACTTGCAACGCTATTTGCCCTGCTTGGGTTCATACGCCTTTGGTGCAAAAGCAAATTGACGATAAAGCCAAAGCCGAAAATATTTCCGTGGAAGAAGCGACAGCTCGTTTGCTTGGTGAAAAACAGCCAAATAAACGCTTCATAAAACCAGAGCAAATCGGCGCGATGATCGTGTTTTTATGTGGTGACAATGGTGCTTCAATGACAGGCGAAATTATCACGATGGACGGCGGCTGGCTCGCGCAATAAAATCACGCAATAGAACCTAGGGGATTTCTATGGTTCTAAGCAGGGAACGGGTAGGGATTTCCAGATGGTTTTTTCCTGTGGTGGGCGCACCAAGGCTTCACCGTCCAAAACAACTTCGCCTTTTTGGTTGGTGCAGGTTGTTTTTAGGGTTATTCGCTTATATTTATCATCTTTAGCAATAACCTCTGCCCGCGCCGTTACTGTATCATTCAAATATACAGGGCGCAAAAATTTAAGGGTTTGCCCAAGGTAAATCGTCCCGAGACCGGGTAATTGCATTCCAAGCAAGCTGGAAAACAGCGAGCCAGTCCACATACCATGCCCGATTACACCATGAAAAATATCGGTTTTTGCGTATTCTTCGTCTAGATGTGCAGGGTTCATATCACCAGTCACGGCGGCAAATAGCAAAATATCTTTCTTGGTCAGGGTGCGCGAAAGGCTGGCGCAGTCTCCAATCTTGATTTCATCGTAAGTTTTACTCTCGGTATTAAATTTTTCATCCATATTCAACATTATCCTTTGATATTAACGATGACTATTGACATGTATATTCACAGGCATAAACTAGCAGAATATATTTGACTTAACTAGTGAGTAATTATGATTATTACATTTGCTGCGCTGGGGCTTTCTTTGTTCCTTTTTTCTGCTGCATTTCTCTTATTGTGCCACTCGTTAAAGGAGGAGTAGTGTTCATGCTATATGTTATTGGCATAGTGGCAGCTGCATTGCTGGCGTATCTTATTGTCTCCTTGCTCAAGCCAGAGCTTTTTCCCTGATTTTTATCAACCAAGAAGAAATAAATCATGTCATCATTTATCTATATTGCCTTGTGTTTGGCGGTTGTTGCCGTATTTATAAAACCGTTGGGGAAATATATTGCCCGCGTGTTTATGGGGCGAAAAATCTGGTTGGAAAAACCGCTTGGCTGGCTGGAGCAGGGGATTTACCGCGTTTGTGGTGTAAATCCAACAATGGAAACCAGTTGGACTTCCTACGCAAAAGCCGTCCTTATTCTTGGGTTTTTTGGATTTTTACTACTGTATTTTATCCTCGTTTTTCAGAATTTTTTACCACTTAACCCGCGTGAACTCTCTGGGTTACCTTCTGATCTCGCCTTTAATGCGGCGATTAGCTTTATAACCAACAGCAATTGGCAGAGCTATTCGGGCGAGGTGGCGTTAAGCCAGTTTAGCCAAACTGCTGGCTTGGTGGTGCAGAATTTTCTTTCCGCCGCAACGGGTATGGCGGTGGCGGCGGCTTTGGTGCGCGGTATTGTTCGCAAGCAGATGACGACCATTGGCAATTTTTATGTGGATGTGGTGCGCGGTACGCTTTATATCCTGCTGCCATTATCAATAATTTTCGCGGTGTTTTTAGCTTCGCAGGGCGTGGTTCAGGAATTAGGTCATGGTTTAGTATCTTCGCAAGTCGCCATAAAAATGTTGGGCAGCAATGGCGGCGGCTATTTTAACGCCAATGGTGCGCATCCATTTGAAAATCCAACTCCGCTTTCCAATTTCTTTCAGATTGTTTCTATTTTGCTGATTCCCACCGCTTTTGCCTATAGCTTTGGCGTTATGGTTGGCGACAGGCGGCAAGGGTGGTCAATGGTTGCGGCGATGGCGATTATTTTTATTCCGCTTATGAGCTTTGCTGTAATGAGCGAGCTTAAGCCAAATCCGCATTTTGAGCCAAGCGTGGTTGATGTTTCAGCGGGCAATATGGAGGGTAAAGAGGTTCGTTTTGGTGCGGCGAGTTCCGCGCTGTGGGCGGCGGCGACAACTGCGACTTCTAACGGTTCGGTGAATTCAATGCATGATTCTTTTTCGCCGCTGGGCGGGCTTGTACCGCTGATGCTTATGCAGTTTGGCGAAGTGATTTTCGGCGGCGTGGGCAGCGGGTTATATGGTATGATGATGTTCGTAATCCTCACCGTATTCATCGGTGGGCTGATGGTGGGGCGCACGCCTGAATATCTTGGCAAAAAAATCGGCGTGTTTGAGATAAAAATGGCCTCTCTTGTTATCCTTGTTCCTGCCATGGTGGTGCTAATCGGCACGGCGATTGCCGTTTCTACGCAGGCGGGTAGGGCGGGCATCCTGAATGGCGGCGCACAAGGATTTTCCGAAATTTTATACGCCTTCGCCTCCGCAGGAAATAATAACGGCAGCGCGTTTGCAGGGCTTTCCGCCAATACGCCATTTTACAATATCGCGCTGGGTATCGCCATGTTCATTGGGCGGTATTTTGTGATTATTCCTGTGCTTGCCATTGCTGGCTCACTCGCCGCGAAAAACATAACGCCAAACAGCGTGGGAACGCTGCCAACGCACACGCCACTATTCACCTCAATGCTGGTTGGTGTGGTTATTATGATTGGCGTTCTCACCTATATTCCCGCCATCGCCCTTGGACCTGTGGCGGAGCATTTAAGTTTAAGTGGGGGCGCAAAATAATGAAAACTGTACAAGAAAAAGCGCATCTTAATGTTTCCGAAGCCGTGTTTGGTGCGTTCAAGAAGCTTTCGCCAAAAAACCAACTTCGCAACCCTGTTATGTTTGTGGTGTATGTTGGTGCGCTGGTGGTTAGCGGGTTATATATCTATGCGAAAACTGGCGCGGAGATTGGCGGAGAGCCGATCTGGTTCACACTGTGGATTGCGATTTGGTTGTGGTTCACGGTTTTATTTGCCAATTTCGCGGAAAGCATCGCCGAGGGGCGCGGAAAAGCGCAGGCAGAAAGCCTGAAAGCCCTAAAAAAAGAAGTCAATGCCAAGAAAATACGCACCGCCGAATCGCGCAGTGATTATGAAGTTATTTCCGCCTCCAGCCTTAAAAAAGATGATTTGGTGCTGGTGGAGACTGGCGACGCAATACCCAGCGACGGGCAGGTGGTGATGGGCATCGCCTCGGTTGATGAAAGCGCGATTACGGGCGAATCCGCGCCTGTTATCCGCGAGTCTGGCGGTGATTGCGACGCGGTGACGGGCGGCACTCGCGTACTTTCCGATTGGTTAGTGGTGCGGATTACCGCCAATGCTGGTGAAAGCTTTATTGACCGCATGGTGTCGCTAGTAGAAGGCGCGAAACGCCAGAAAACACCAAACGAAATCGCGCTTTCCATCCTCCTTTCCGCTCTTACCCTTATCTTCCTTCTCGCCATTGCAACTCTGCTTCCATTTTCAATATTCAGCGTGCAGCAAAGCGGGGCGGGAACGCCCGTCAGCATGACAGTTCTCGTAGCACTATTGGTTTGCCTCGCGCCGACCACTATCGGCGGATTGCTTTCGGCGATTGGCATCGCGGGGATGAATCGCTTGCTGCAAGCCAATGTAATCGCCTCTTCTGGGCGGGCGGTGGAGGCGGCGGGCGATATAAACTGTTTGCTGCTTGATAAAACAGGAACGATTACTCACGGTAACCGCCAAGCTGATGAATTTTTTCCTTCCGCTGGCGTTACTATTGCGGAAATGGCGGAGGCGGCGCAGCTTTCATCGGTTGCGGATCATACGCCTGAGGGCAAAAGTATCGTTGCGCTTGCGCGGTCTAAATACGGCGTTGCCGAGCTTACGAGCGCACCAGAAGGCAGCGAATTTATTGAATTCAGCGCGGAAACCCGCGTTAGCGGTATAAAAATTGGCACGCGCAGCGTTATCAAAGGCGCGGGTGATGCCATTGAAAAACAGCTAAAAACTTATGGAAAAACTATTCCCGACGACACGCGGCGCAAGATAGAAGAAATAGCAAGGCTGGGCGGAACGCCGCTGGTAGTGATTGATGGTGGGCGCACGCTTGGCGTGGTATATCTAAAAGATATTGTGAAAATGGGGATTAAAGAACGCCTCGCTGACCTTCGCAAAATGGGCATAAAAAGCGTTATGATTACTGGCGATAACCCGCTGACTGCTGGAGCAATCGCGGCGGAAGCTGGGGTTGATGATTATCTCGCGCAGGCAACACCCGAAGATAAGCTAAAGCTCATCCGCAAGATGCAAACTGGCGGCGAGCTGGTCGCCATGGTCGGCGACGGAACGAACGACGCACCCGCCCTCGCGCAGTCGGATGTGGCGGTGGTGATGAACAGCGGAACGCAGGCGGCGAAGGAGGCGGGCAATATGATTGACCTTGATTCCGACCCCACCAAGCTTATTGAAATCGTGGAAATCGGCAAGCAACTGCTCATGACCCGCGGCTCGCTCACCACTTTTTCCATCGCTAATGACATAGCCAAGTATTTTGCAATTATTCCCGCTGCCTTCGCCAGCACCTATCCCGCTTTGGGTGCACTTAACATAATGCAGCTCACCTCGCCAGTTTCGGCGATGCTTTCGGCGGTTATTTTTAATGCGCTGATTATCATCGGGCTAATACCGCTCGCACTAAAAGGCGTTGCTTACCGCCCAGTAGGAGCGGCGGCATTGCTGCGCCATAATTTGCTGGTTTATGGACTTGGCGGTGTGCTTGTGCCATTCGTGGGGATAAAGGTGATTGATGTTTTGCTGACAATTGTGGGGGCTGTGTAATATGACGAACACACAAAAAACTTTTTTCCATTTCCGCGCTGGCTTTGCAATGCTTGCGGTTTTTACGATTTTGCTGGGTGGGGTTTATCCGCTTATGGTTACGATTTTTGTCAAAGTTTTTCCGCAGCACTCGGAAAAACTAATCGGGCGGGAATTTAGCGAAAATAAATATTTCTGGGGGCGGTTGTCGGCAAATAATTACGACGCGGGCAATTCTGGCGGCACAAATTTCAGCCCCAACAACCCCAAGCTTCTGGAAGCGGCGAATGCGCGGATTGCGGCGTTGCAGAAGGCTGACCCGAAAAACAAAGCGAAAATCCCCGTGGATCTAATCACTGCTTCGGCAAGTGGGCTAGACCCGCATATCAGCCTTTCCTCTGCGGAATATCAAATCTCGCGCATTGCCAAGGCGCGTGGGATGAAAGATGACGAGGTGCAAGCCATCATCACCGAGTATGTGGACGCGCAGAGCAAAATTTTTGGCAACCCGTTCGTAAATGTTTCGGAGCTAAACCTCGCTCTGGATGCGGAAGAAAAAAAGCGTAAGTAATATAAGGTTTTATTTATGAACCAACTCCCATGGTCAGAAAAATTCAGCCTACCAAAACCCAGCAAGAGAACTAATTTTATTATTGATGCTGGAAACCAAGACAGTTTGGCTGAAATGCCGATATTACAAGCAGTTTTGCATTGTGAATCTAAGCACTATGGAATAAAAGACTATTCTGTACTAAAAAGTGAACATGCTATTGCACATTTGATTGGTGCAGGTTTAGCAAGGGATGGTTTGTTGATGAACTATGCTAGGGCAGAACACGACAAACCACTTTATCAGGCTGGATTACAGTCAGAATTTATGGGTGACCTATATTCACAATTTTGTTTCAAGGATCAATCTACAATAGACACAGGCGATACATCAGATCAGGGAATAAAAACAATGGCTAGAGATTTTCTTCGAAAAGAAGAAATGGAACAGGAAAAAGACATAAAAAACACTCTAATTATGCTTGATGATTCAAAACATACTTATGGACATACTAAACATTACAAACATGCAAAGCACTATATTGATTATTTAACCAATGCTGGGATTTTAACAAATGTATCAGTAGGCAATATTTATATTTTATTCGAACTCAATTCAAAAAAAATGTGGAAGCCAAACATAGAAGAAGTCGCCTTTCATATACGCAAAGCCCTAAAAATACGCGAGAAAATAGAAGAATGGTTTGATAAACATACCAATGAAGAACGAAATATTGATACAATAATGAAAATGCCACTAAGCACCATAATGATTGACAACACCTCCAAAGAAGACATTGCCGAAAGAGAAGAACGCGCACGGCTTCGTAAAGAATTTTATGGCGCGAAGACCGTTGGGCATGATTTAATAAACGACAAACCATCTGAGCGACACAAATAAACCATGCAACTCTCCGAAATAGATAACATCCAAGAACTAACCGTGACAGGCACTGTGGTGGCGGTGATGGGGATGCTTATTGAATGCGCTGGCATTGAGCGATTGTTGAGCGTTGGTGCGCGGGTGAGTGTTTATGCCAGTAATGGTAAGATTTTGCCTGCGGAGGTGGTTGGGTTTCGTGATGGGCGCACGCTGCTTATGCCCTTTGCCAGCATTGAAGGGGTGGGCATCGGCGCGAAGGTGGTGCTAGAGGAAAACGCCAGCGTTTGCTATCCTTGCGAGGGCTGGCTCGGGCGGGTGATAAACGCCATGGGCGAGCCGGTGGATGGCAAAGGGCCGTTGCCTCGTGGCACAAAAGCGTACCAAATTCGCGCTGAACCGCCTGACGCGCACAGCCGCACCCGCGTAAAAGGCAAGCTGAATATGGGCGTGCGGGCGATGAATACCTTCCTTTCCTGCTGCCGTGGGCAGCGGATGGGGATTTTCGCTGGTTCTGGCGTGGGTAAATCCATCCTTATGTCCATGCTCGCCCGCAATTCGCAGGCAGACATCAATGTCATCGGGCTAATCGGCGAACGCTCCCGCGAGTTACAGGAATTCATTGAGGATGACTTGGGCGAAGAGGGCTTAAAACGCTCGGTGGTCATCGTTGCAACCAGTAGCGAGTTTTCACTCCTGCGCCGTCAATCAGCATATCTCACCATGGCGGTTTCCGAGTATTTCCGCGATACTGGCAAGGATGTTTTGTGTTTGATGGATAGTGTCACCCGCTTTGCCATGGCGCAGCGCGAAATCGGGCTTTCAGCGGGCGAGCCACCAACCAGCAAGGGTTACACGCCAACCGTTTTTGCCGAGCTGCCAAAGCTTCTGGAACGGGCAGGGACAGGAAAGCTAGGGCAGGGCAGCATCACAGGGCTATTTACCGTTCTTGTGGAAGGCGACGATACGAACGAGCCAGTTTCTGACACTGTGCGCGGGATTTTGGACGGGCATATCATACTAGACAGGGCAATCGCCCAGCGCGGGCGGTTTCCTGCTATCAATATCCTAAAAAGCGTTTCGCGCACCATGCCTGATTGCAACACGGAGGCGGAAAACGCACTGGTGCAAGTCGCCCGCCGTTTGCTCTCCACCTATGACGATATGGCGGAAATGATTCGCCTTGGCGCATATCGCAAAGGCTCTGACCCAGAAGTTGACAACGCCATAAAATATTACCCAGAGCTGGAAAATTTCCTCCGCCAGCGCAAGGACGAAAAAACCACACTGGACGAAGGCTATGACCAGCTCGCCAAGATTTTAGGAATAGCCAATTGGCGAGGTTGAATAGAATAGAAGCCACTTGAGAATGGCTCGCAACAGTCGCTCCTAAGCTTGTAAAAATATCATTTTAATTCAATCTATTACAATCTTGTTGCGAATAGTTATCAATTGCAAGTGAAAAAACACCTATTCATTTGGTTAAACAAAAATAGTAATTTGCTTTAATAAGTACCAATTTTCGTCATTGCGAGCCGAAGGCGAAGCAATCCAGAAACTATCAACAGACTGGATTGCAGCGTTCCTGCCGCGCCTTCGGCTCGCAGTCACTCGCAATGACGAGTTGATAGGCAAATACGCCCCCCCATAAAACAACCATAGCACAGGAAAATATGCTCTGGAAGTGGCTAGGTTCTGTTGAGGAATTCGCTAGAGCGCAAGCGAAAATGGCGGTTTCCGAGAACCGTAGCGCAGTGTACACTAAGTACATGAGCAACGGAAGCGCAGGAAACTGACATTTGCAGCAAGCTATAGTAGAATTCCTCAACAGAACCTACGGAAACACCGCGGTTAAGTTCAGCCCTTCATTTTCGGCAAAGCCAAACATCACATTCATATTCTGCACTGCCTGACCAGACGCGCCTTTGACGAGGTTGTCAATCGCGGAAACGATTATCGCCCGCCCGCTAGCGCGATCGGCAAAGACATTCATAAAGCAGTTGTTCGTGCCGCTCACTTGGTGGGTGCTGGGCATCGCTCCTTCGGGGAGCAACCGCACAAATTGCTCATTGGCGTATGCTTTTTCAAGTTCCGCCCGCAAATCCGCCGCCGTCTTACCCGCCGCCAGCTCAACATAAATGGTAGATAAAATCCCCCGATTCATCGGCATAAGATGTGGCGTGAATGTCACCACAACCTGCGCTTCTGCCGCCCAGCTTAGGCTTTGCTCAATCTCTGGCGCATGGCGATGCGACGCTACGCCATAAACGCGGATGCCGTCATTTACTTCCGTGAATAAATTAGCCTGCGAGGCGGCACGCCCTGCGCCTGTCACCCCTGACTTTGCATCAATAATAATGTTTTTATGGTTTATCAACTTTGCCGCCAGAAGTGGAGCAAGTGGCAAAATAGCCGAGGTCGGATAACAGCCAGCATTCGCCACAATCCGCGCAGTTTTCACCTTCTCGCGGGCGAGTTCGGTAATGGCGTACACAGCTTCTTTTTGCAAATCCACGGCGCGGTGTGCGTGACCATACCACTTTGCGTAAGTTTCAATGTCAAACAGGCGGAAATCCGCCGATAAATCCACCACGCGGACATGGGCGGGCAGAGCAGCTATTACTTCCTGCGTTGTGCCGTGAGGAAGGCAGCAAAAAGCTAAATCTACACTGGCGAAATCCACCTCCGACAGTGCCACCAATTTCGGCAAGCCACAAAAGCGCAAATGCGGATAGACCTCGCCAATTTCCTTGCCCGCTTGGCTATCGCCAGTGAGTGCAACAATGTTGGCGTGTGGATGTGGGAGTAATAGGCGAATAAGCTCCGCACCCGTATAGCCACTTGCGCCGATGATTGCGATGTTGATCTTTCTCTTCATATTACCTCTGTCTAATTTCATTAATTACTTACCGCCGTCCAAATATTGGCAATGGTGCGGCAGCGGCTGTTCATATCGTTAATCGTGCCGCCGCCTTTTTTCTTCCATTCATCATTGGAGGGAATGGCGGCTAGCTGATTATTAATCTGCGCGGTGGAGACATTGACGATTTTCTGCGCCACCTCCAGCTTTCCAGAAAAATCACCAACAAAGGCGTTGCTAAGTTTGATGATGCGCTCTTTTTGCTTGCTGATATTTAGCTGTAAATCCTTCGCGTTTAGCTCAGTTGGTAGATGGGCGGTATCAGCATATTGCCAATATGCCATAGCGCAGCTGGAAAAGGCAAGGTCGCTAATCAACTGGCGCATTTGCTCCGACGAAACGCTGATTTGCTCAGGTTTTTTTACTTCCGTCGCTGGTTTATCCTTGATTTCCGTTGCGTCTGGCTTCTTCGGTGCGGAGTCAGGACTTCTCCACACTGATTGATTAGCGATATAGCTTTCCTGTATCTGCTTAGTGGTTTCCTCATATTCTTTTTTCACTTCTTCTTTGCGCTTGGCGATAAAATTATCTATCGCATTCACAATATCGTCATGCCCAGCTTGATGCGCGAAGTTGCGGACATTATTCCCGTCATTATCAAACACCGCATAGCGAATATTTTTCGATAGCAAATACTCGGCACTATCTTTATTGCCGATTTTTGCGGCGTAGAACAGGGCGTTCTGCCCGCGTTTATCGGTTTTATTGACATCCGCGCCAGCCTCCACCAGTGTTTTTAGGATGTTGACCGCCTCCGCGTCCGCCCTGCTGGCGGCAAGGGCAAGCAGCGGCACGCCATTTTCATTGCTGGCATTGACATCCGCCCCTTGCGAAATAAGCAGCGCGACATCCGCCGCCCGCCCAAGATTTGTTCGGTAAATTAGCTCGTCCAAGGAAGGTTTGACTGCGGTTGAGGAGTAGGGGGCTTGCGCTGTTTCTTTGGTTGCTTCCTGCGCGAAAGCTGGCAAGGCAAACACCACCCAAGCCGCAATAATTAATCTCATAATCTTGATATTTTTCATATATTTCTCAATACTATAGTGGTTACCATAGCATTATTGTAACATAAATATTCAAAAAACATCACAAAAAACGGAGTGATTTTTCTGAATGTTCACCCTACCAACCGCTGGGGACGAGCTTGGTGGCGACTTTAACATTGTTTCGTCCGCTGTTTTTGGCGAGATACAGAGCCTCGTCCGCCCGTTTTAGCAATGCTTCCGCGCTGTCCTTTTCAAAATGCAAGCTGGCAACGCCGATACTCACCGTTTTTTGAATAGTTTGCCCATCACCACCTATAGAAAATGGGGTATTCTCAACAATTTCGCGCATACGGTTTGCCGCACCAAGAGCCGCCAGCGGGTCAGTTTCAGGCATGAGTATCACGAATTCCTCACCACCAAACCGCGCCGCTAAATCCGTTGACCGCGCTGTGCGGATGATAACAGCGGCTAGCTGTTTTAATATCATATCCCCGACATCATGCCCATGAGTGTCATTCACCTGCTTGAAATGATCCATATCCATAATCATAAGCGCGAGATGTTTGCTATTCGCAGTTGCTTGTTTAACCATGTTATCTAAATGGTTATTCAAGTAATGCCTGTTGTATAAGCCCGTCAGCCCATCGGTCAGAGCCATGGAAACGCTTTTTTGATATTGCGATTTAAGCGCGTCCTGATAGCGTTTGCGGCGAATTTGCGTTCGAACGCGCACCGCCATTTCGTTTCTATCCAACGGCACAGTCAAATAATCGTTAATCCCCATTTCCAGAGACTTGAACATTACCCGCGTGTCGTCCTCATCCACAAACACCATAAGCGGAACACTGCGTGTTTCTTCTTGGCTTTTTATGTGTGATGCAAGGCGCAGACCATCAGTATCCGTCAGCAGCGTGCTAATCAAAATAGCATCAAAATCGCCGTCCTTGGCAATGGCAAAAGCCTCTTCAGGGTCTTCAACCAGAGTTGCAACATAGGACTCATTAAGTTTTGTGATAATTTGTTTTGACTGCACAGAATCATCATCAACCAGCAAAACTTTTGCGCCAGAAACATCGGAGATAAAACTATTTGCGCCCTCTGTGCCGATGCCCATTTCTAGGCTGGTTTTATCGCGCAATCGCAACTCATCAAGCAAAGTTTTTATGCGAATTAGCGACTTCACCCGCGCAAACAACGCCATATCGTTGATTGGTTTAGTGATAAAATCATCCGCACCAGCCTCCAGCCCTTTAAGGCGGTCGGATTTTTCCGAAAGAGCCGTCACCATCACTACAGGAATATGCGAAACTTCTTTGTCGGCCTTTAGTTTCTGGCAAACCTCGAAGCCGTCCATCCCCGGCATCATCACATCCAGCAAAATAAGGTCAGGCTTATGTTCTTTGACTTTTTTGAGTGCTTCAAAGCCATCGCTGGCGGTAATCACATCATAATATTCGCTGGAAAGCTTGGCTTCTAACAGCTTCACATTGGCAGGAACATCATCGACAACCAGAATTTGCGCCGTCATATGAATCCTTACACCGCTTCCTGTTCGCCTAAAAACCTGCGTATCGTATTTAGGAAATGAACAATAGAAATTGGTTTTGAAATATAAGCCTCACAACCCGCAGCGAGGATTTTCTCCTCGTCATCCTTCATGGCAAACGCCGTCACTGCAATTATTGGAATATCTCGCACAGACTCATCCGCCTTCAAGCGGCGGGTGACATCCAAGCCAGAAATCTCAGGAAGTTGAATATCCATAAGAATAAGATTCGGGCGTTCATTGCGTGTCATGGCAATGGCTTCCAAGCCGTCCTTGGTTTCCATAATCTCATAGCCATGCGCCGTTAGCAAGTCACGGAAAAGCTTGAGGTTTAGGTCGTTGTCTTCAACTATAAGTATGCGTTTTTTCATGTTAGGGCATGGTTAAAGTGGTTCTGATAGATGATTTTTACACCTAAAGACTTAACAAATCACTAATTTGAGAGATTTTTTATATAAAAAATGCAGAAATTATATTTTTGGCCGTACTGCGTGAAGCGGTGGCGAGTGGGAAGATTTAGCAAAAAATTTGCATTCATTAACTAAATTGTCATAAAATTGTAATAATTTTGTGGTAAATTACTATCCAGTAATTGATTTATTGAAAATTTTTACATGGGATACTTAATATGGAAAACCAAGAAGATATTGATAAAATGCAACTAGACGGATTTTTTTATCTTTATGCTCCAAGCGATGCTAAACCAAACATGCTAACAAGAACCATTAATGGTCTTAGGGGAAGTGATTGTTATACAGTTGGGCAATTAAGATATTTAACCGATGGGTTCACATTTATAAATCCTAGCAGGCTAAGCGTGCTTCCTAATATCGGAAGTCATGCATTTAACATTATCAAAGAAACTTGTCAAAATTATCTGGATCAAACAACAGAAGTTGTTGCTGGGAAGGCGGGGTCTCAGTTAGAGATAGAACCTGTTGATTTGGAAGTAGAACCAATCGATATAAAAAAAGGTGCGGGTCAATGGTCTACAAAAGTTTTAGGACGCGAAAAAACAGAAGAAAAGCCAAAAGAGCAGGAAGAAAAGAAACCAGCTAATCATCGTGTTAGAGCGGCAGTTGCAAGAAAAGCTGAATTCGAAATGAATAGGAAAAATCTTGGTCGCGGCGACAGTTGGGACGCAGGACGCTAATATGCTATAGCTGGAAAATATATAGTTGCATTTTGTCCTTCACATACCGTAAAAAATGCGCTATATTGTAGTCGTTACTTCGGTGACTATGACAATAAACGCGATTCAGAATAAACGAACTGGACTCGGGGGCAGAACCCGACAGCTCCACCTAAGTTCGTTAGTTATGAGCGAAGCGAATTTACGAGAACTTAGCCGCGCCGTAGCCTTTGCGAAGGCGGGCGGTAAAATTGATTAGTCCGCCGCCGCCCTTTGGGCTTTGGCGCGACGCTCAAAATTCTCAAGTTCACTTCGTTCACTAGCGAATTTTGGCGGGGCTGACTTAGCATTCGACAGGCGTAGTAAAGGTGTTGTTTTTGTCCGCTATGATACTAGCGTAATTAGGTCGAAACTCATAAATGCTAACGATAATGTTGCATTTGTTGCTGCTAACGACAACACCGTCGTAGAAGTACGCGCTGCAGCCTAACGGCGAGCGCATACTCTAGTATGTAACACGGTTATTGGAACGGGTACCGGGTAACAGAAACCCGTTCTTCTTATTAGTGGCTAGTGACGAGTGGTAAGTAATTTTCTTATCCTATTTACTAACCACTAACCACTAACCACTTACCACTAGATTATATGACCGAAGACCACATAAACTACCCTAATCTTATTGATCAAGCGATGCGTGGGGTGGTGCGGGATGTTTTGCGGCGTGTTGAAAAAACTGGCTTGCCAGCTAATCATCATTTTTTCATATCATATTCCACCTTGCACCCAGCTGTTCGGATGTCAGAACAGCTACGCACGAAATATCCACGCGAAATCACCATTGTTATTCAACATCAGTTTTGGGATTTTAAGGTGGAAGAAAACCAGTTTCATGTCACTCTTTCCTTTGGCGGAGTTCCTGAAAAACTCACTGTTCCTTTCGCAGCACTCACCGCCTTTGCCGACCCGAGCATCAAATTTGGCTTGCAATTCCAGCCATCAGAAATGTTCGAGCTTGAAGTGATAAACGATGATTTGCCCGCAGAAATCACCACAAATTCAGAAGACACCGCTAGTGGTGGTGACAAAATCATCTCTCTGGATTCTTTCAGGAAAAAATGACCACACTTCTAGAAATTGCGGATTTATTTGATGCACAGGGCAGCTCTGATGCTGCTAAAATTGTGCGAAAAATAAACAGAAGTAAATGGTATCCATCGGATACGAGGGGTGGAATTGTAGTCTCTGGTTACCCGATGACGGAAGAACAAATGGAAATATTTGATGCTGCTAGCATAAAATTATTATGTGGTTCTGAAGTTTATACCAATGAGCAACTTGATGCTATGAGTGAAGATGAAGCTAAAGCTTATAAAGAAAAGCTTAACGATCTAAGCAAAAAATATCCAGCATTATCAGATTTAGATTTCCGCGCTCCTATATCTGACGGTGATACTAAATATTCGTGGTATATTGCTACTGACTACATAGCTAGTTTGGGGATTCCACCAGCAATGATTGAATCACAAAAAGTCAGTATTAGGTTCGCTGGCAAGGAAATTAATGTAACAAATGAACAGGCGAGGGCTTTCTATTATCTTGTTGATAGAATACAAAATAATATTAATGCACACACCATTGATGAAGGAGTAGTCATGCTGCTTGATGTTAATAAAGTAGCCCATGAACGCCTTGCAAGTTTATTTGATATAGTAAATTCTGAGCTGCATAGTAGCATATTTAATAAAATTTGGGATGGCTCATTAGGCGATAATTTAAGTATAATGCTGAGTGCAGATGCTGTTCAAGCTCTTAAGGCGGTTGTTACTCCGCATAAACAAAAATGACCGAATTTATGCAAGTCGCGCTTGATGCCGCGCAGAAAGCCGCCACTGTCGGCGAAGTTCCTGTCGGCGCGGTGGTTGTAAAAGACGGCAAAATAATCGCCACTGCCCATAATCTCACCGAAACCAACCAAGACCCAACGGCACACGCGGAAATGCTCGCTATTCGCGCCGCTTGCAATGTCATCGGTTCGCCGCGCCTTGAGGGTTGCGATTTATTCGTGACGCTTGAGCCATGCGCCATGTGTGCACAGGCGATTAGCTTTGCCCGCATCCGCCGACTATATTTCGGGGCGTATGACGAAAAAGGCGGAGCAATAGAGCAGGGGGCAAGGGTTTTCTCGCACTCAACCTGTCACCATAAACCAGAAATATACGGTGGCATCGCCGAAACAGATTGCGCCGATTTACTTAAAGATTTCTTCAAAAAACGACGCGGATAATCTACACTGCCACCATATCGCAAGCCACTTGAAAAACCTCGCTCGCGTCTAGCTTTGAGCTGTCGATGATAAAGGCATCATCGGCGGGGCGCATGGGGGCGACGGCGCGTTTTTCGTCGCGTTCGTCGCGTTCTCGCAGGTCTTCCAGCACCGACTCAAACACCACCTCAATCCCTTCACCCTCTAGCTCGCGGTGGCGGCGTTTGGCGCGGGCGAACATGGTGGCGGTGATGAAAAATTTATAGTCAGCATCTGGGCAAACCACCGTGCCAATATCCCGCCCATCAAGCACCGCGCCGCGAACAGCGTTTTTGGCAAAATTCCGTTGAAAATCAAGTAGTGCCGCCCGAACCTCGGGAAAGGCAGAAACGATAGACGCCGCTTGCCCAACGCGCTCTTGGCGCAGGCGCGGATTGGCGAGATCCTCTGCGTCTATGGATTCGGCGGCGGCAAGCGCATCATCCAGATTTTTCGGGTCTTTGCCCGCATAAACCAATTTAAGCCCGACAGCGCGGTACAGACTGCCCGTATCCAGATAATCTAGGTTAAGATGTTCGGCTAACCTTCTGGCAAGCGTACCTTTTCCCGATGCGGCTGGGCCATCAATGGCAATAACCAGCGGGCGGGTTGCAGCGGAAACCGAGGATTTTAGCGGGCGAGGGGGCGCAATCCGCGCACCAAGGCTGTTGCAAAGCTCTGTGAAATTCGGGAAACTGGTGGCAATCGCGCTTGCGTCATCAACGGTTACTGGCTCGCGGCTTGCCATACCCATCACCAAAAATGACATGGCGATGCGGTGGTCAAAGTTGGTTTTAACCTCACATCCGCCTTTAACTTCTCCGCCCAAGCCTTTGATATATAAGCTATCTCCCTCAGCTCGCGCTTCCACGCCGCAAGCGGTGAGGGCGGCGATAATCGCGCTCAAGCGGTCGCTTTCCTTAACCCGCAGCTCGGAAAGCCCGTGCATCACGCTTTCACCGTGCGCAAAAGCGGCGGCAACGGCAAGGATAGGGTATTCGTCAATCATAGACGGAGCGCGGTCGGGGGGGGTATTTACGGCTTTTAGCTCGCTGCTTTCCACTTCTAAATCCGCGACGGGTTCGCCAGCGATTTTCCGTTCATTTATTAGTTTAAGTTTTGCTCCCATCTCTTTGAGAGATAAGAATAATCCAGTCCGCAGCGGATTAACGCAAACATTTTTGATGAGCAGTTTAGAATTCGGGCAGATAAGCGCAGCAACAACAAGAAAAGCAGCGGACGAGGGGTCAGCGGGGACATGTATCTCATATTCGGCGAATTTCTGTGCAGTTTGCCCTGTCACTGAAACCGAAATAGCACTATCTTCCAATTGCTTACGCTCAACAGTTAAACCAAAATATTCAAGCATATTTTCGGTATGGTCGCGGGTTGGCTCGCTTTCAATAACTGTGGTGATGCCCGCCGTGTTCAGCCCAGCCAGCAAAACCGCCGATTTCACCTGCGCCGAAGCAACAGGCAGGCGGTAAGAGATAGGTAACGGGTTTTCCGTGCCAACCAGCGCGAGCGGCAGCTTTCCGCCAGCGCGGGCGTGAATCTGCGCTCCAATTTGCGAAAGCGGGGTGATAACGCGCATCATCGGGCGACCACGCAAACTCGCGTCCCCAGTGAAAAATGTTGTGAATTTATAAGGTGTTACCAGCCCCATAAGCAGGCGAGTGCTAGTTCCAGAATTTCCCATATCCAGCACATCCGCGCTTTCCGACAAGCCGCCAATACCAACGCCTTTAACGCTCCAAATGCCAGCATGGCTGCGGCTGGTGGCGACACCAAGCGAGTTTAGGGCGGTGTTGGTGCGTAAAACATCTTCGCCTTCAAGCAATCCGTGAATATGCACAGTGCCAAGAACCTGCGAACCGAGCATCAATGCGCGGTGCGAGATGGATTTATCACCCGCAACGGTGCATTCGCCGCGCAGGCTTTTCACCGAGTGTGAAATCAAAGGGGACGCGCTACTTATTTTGTGTTCGTTGCTGCTGCTCATATAAATCCAATTGTCGTATAATATATATTATGGAAAATTTTGATTATTTTGTACAATTGAGTAAGCAATATCACAGGGCATAAGTAGTTGTCACCTCGTATTCTTACCACCCGACAATTTCTAAAAAATATAGCAAAACCATATGGCTTGTCACCCAGCATTTATTGCTGGGTCTGGTTAAAAACAAGAGAAAAGCTATACTTTGCTTCCCAGATGTCCAGCAACAAGTGCGGGACGACAAGCACGGCATGACAAGATTATCAAATAATCCCCATTCACAGAAAATCTTCACGAAATTGTCACAAAACTTTTGAAAAAGCTGTGTTATATTGATGGTGAATTAATAATATAAATGCCCAAACGGACGCACAGTATGCAGTATTTAAGCGAGATAGACCCAAAATTTCATCAAGCTGTTGTTGATTTTGCTAATCACGATACGGCGCGTGCTTCGTTTAATTATATGAAGTTTGATGATTTGCATGATATATTATCGCGGGCAGGTCATCCACAACCAGCGGCAGCCTTGTCGGAATACAGCGGTATTAGTCAAAAAAAAGCAGCTGAAAAGGCTGAAGCATTATGCGAAAGCGCAAAAACAAAATTACGAAGTATTATTGGTGTGGGTGATGATTGTCACTTTGAAGGAGATACCAATGGAGAATTGAAAATTAAAAAAGATGGTAGGAGTATATTGCTCAAGCCAATAAACAATAATGGCAGGCTGGATTATGACGCAGAGGAATTGCTGGGTAATTTAAGAAATCATCCGTATTTTTCTGAAAATGGACATCTTCTTTCTGGATTAGAGAAAGGCATAGCGAGCAAGTCATTAGCAACTTTGCTTGGAGGTACATTAGAAATAAAACATGAACCTTTTATGCCTACTCCAGAAATTAACCAAGTAGAAGAAGAACTTGCTGAAACTGCGCAGGGTGTTGGAAAATATCTAGACAAAGCACATCCAGAATTAGACACTGCTTTGCGCGATGCGATTGCTGCTAGTGAAGCTTGTGATGGAAAGAAATTTGCTAATTGGGATGAACAATTTGCTTCTTCTGAATATCAAAAAGTGTTGCAAACCAAGGAAACTCTCAATCAAATACTAGGCATTTCTGAAGATCATGTGATTAATGGCTTCCCTTCCCACAATACTTCTCAAAGTAAATATCGCTTTTTTGAACATAAAGGTTACCTTATTTACAAAGGAAAAGCTGATGGTGCGGAATGTCGTTTTTTTGCTACACCTCATCCTAGTGGGGAAGGTTTTGCTTTTGAAACAGAGCAAGTGGCAGATGCGTTAAAACAGTTTTCAACTCACCACCCAGAACTAGCGGGTGATTTGGAAGGCGTTATCGGGCATTTGGAAAATGCGCTAAAATCTGTTGTTCCTGCGATTGCGACAACGGTGGCGGCTGGCGCAGCGGCTACTAATGCACAAACAAAACCTACACAGCAGCCAACGAAGCGAGTTGAAGAACTAAAAGGTAGAAAATTTAATTTACTAAACGAACATCCTGCAAAACAACCAAACATATTTCAGCGTGCATGGAATAAACTAAAACCATCACCAAAAACACCAAAGCCAGATAAAATTGAGCCTGCTGTTGTCGACACAACATCAACGCCGATAAAATCTCCTGATGCTGCGACGCGAGTTGCTAGCATTCCAGAAGACAAACTGGTTACAGGGGAAAAATGGTTGCAAAGACATCCCGATTACTTCAAGCGTGAACCCGCATCTTCAGTTACAACCACACCCGAACCAACAATAACTCCTCAAGCGGTGGAAGTTCACACGCCTACCGCCTCTTCTTCTTGTGGGTATTCTGGCAGTGGCTATTGCTATTCAACATATGCCAAGTTTGAGGAGGCAGCGTCAAAAGAGCTGTCATGGCTGGAAAGAATGAGTGGGAAAATTCATGGGGCTGGGCTTACAACCAAAATTGCCTTTGTAGTTGGCGGCGCGGCAGCTCTTGGTGCGGTGGTCAGCAAAATGTCAAAAGACACTGGTCGCAGCCAAGTCACCCAATTGGATAATGCGCGAGTGGCAGAAAACCTCGCCATGCTCGGCGGCAACCAGCTATAATTTCTTTGGGGCTGGCATATATTAGGTTGAATTCCTCCCCGCCCCTTGTGGCTGAGAGTTATTTATTTGCGCATTGCCTTGATAAGCTCAGCTGAGTTATGCCCAAACATGGCAATATAATTGCCTGCTGGCTCATTTTCAGAAGATAGTGCATCCGAATATAAAGTTCCGCCAATATATGCGCCTGTATCCTTTTGCAATTGTTTGATTAGTCTAGAATCAGTCATGTTTTCTAAAAATAAAGCTGAGGCTTTTTTAGCGCGGACTTGCTCGATTATTCTCGCCATATCTGCTGCGGATGCTTCGCTTTCTGTACTAACTCCTTGAAGCGAGGTAAATTCTATACCATAAGCTTTGGCAAAATAAGCAAAAGCATCATGAGTGGTAATAACTTTTCTTTTTTCGGCGGGTATTTTTGAAAATTCTCCTTTAATTGATTTATGAAGTGCATCAAGCTTTTTGATATATTCCGCTGCGCGATATTGGTAGAGTTTAGAGTTTTCTTTATCTGCTATAGAAAGTGCATCTGCTATATTTTTTACATAAATTTTTCCATTTTCTAAATCTTGCCAAGCGTGTGGGTCTTTCGCGCCTTCTTGTTCTTCATGATGTTTATGTTCGCTATGATGGCTTTCTTCAGCCGCCACTTCCAAGGTTTTTATCCCTTGGCTTACAACGGATATTTTACCTTTATAATCCGCAGATTTTACTAGTCGTTGCAGCCATCCTTCAAAGCCCAAGCCATTTACCAACACCAAATCAGCATTTGCTAGTTTTTTTGCATCCGAAGCGGTTGGTTGATATTCGTGTGCGTCGCCATTTGCGCCCACCAAAATGGTAAGCTCAACATTATCCCCCGCCACTTCCCGTACCATGTCACCAATTATACTAAAACTGGCTATTACATTTGGTTTTTCAGATGCTTGTGTTGAGTTTGAAAAAAGAAAAAATGCTGAGATAATAACTGCGCTAAATTTATTCATATTTAATCCTTTTCATGAAAATGTTTGCGTGGGAAAAATTTTAGAAAGATGCTGCCATTTGTGCCAAATAGCACAGAAAAAATATAGCAAGCACTTGCCGAAAGAATAATGGTTGAGCCAGAAGGCAGGCTGTAATGATAGGAAATAAGCAACCCAGAAATGGCCGAAAAAACCGCAAACAACACAGCGACGCCTATTGCGAGATCAATTTTTTTTGTCCAAAAATGCGAGGTTATCGCTGGTAAAATCATCATCCCCACTGCCATTAAAGTTCCCAACACCTGAAATGATGCGAGTAAATTCAAAATGACTAAAAAAAGAAAAATTTGATGATAAATAGCCCCCTTCCCTCGTTGAACTTTTAGAAAATTGGGGTCAAAACATTCTATAATTAGTGGTCGGTAAATTGTTGCCAACAGCAACAGGCTAAAGCTTGCTATGGAATTTATAAAAACCAGCGCGTCGCCATCTACAGCTAAAACATTCCCAAAAAGCAGGTGCAAAACATCAACTGCGCTGCCATTCATAGAAATAATCATCACCCCAAAAGCCATTGAGGTTAAATATGCTGCGGTAAAACTCGCATCCTCTTTTATATTGGTTAGGCGAGTTATCCCACCTGCAACCATTGCCATAAGCAAACCAGCGATTAGCCCACCAAGTGTCATTGGCAGTAGTGCTAATCCGCTGACAAAAAAAGCAATTGCAACACCTGGTAAAATAGCATGGGCAGAGGCTTCGCCAATTAGCGTCATGCGCCGAAGCACCAGAAAAACGCCAAGTGGCGCACTGCTTACCGCCATGGCAACACAAGCAGCCAGCGCACGGCGCATAAAACCATAATCCGCAAATGGTGATATTAAGGCTTCATATATGCTCATAATTCGCAAACCTCGTGGCTATTGCCTATCGCTTCTTTGAAAAAGCTAGCAGGCAGCAGGTTTTCAGGGGTCAGCACCTCCCGCGATTTTCCCCACGCCACTAGCTTTCGCGCCAAAAGCAAGCACTCTGGGAAATATTCACGGATTTGCTCAAAATCATGCAACACGCAAAGCACGGTGCGCCCCTGAGAGTGCCAATCTTGAATAATGCTCATCAGCTTTTTGCTGGTATTGTCATCAACCGCAGTAAATGGCTCATCAAGCAAAATCAGCTTCGCATCCTGTACTAAAAGCCGCGCAAAAAGAGCGCGTTGAAACTGCCCCGCCGACAGGCTATCAAGCGTGCGCTCGGTGAAGTCAGCAAGACCCACGCGCTCAATGGCTTTCAGGGCATTTTGCCGTTGCTCTTTGCTTATCGCGCCGAATGCCCCCGTTTTTTGGAAACAACCAGAAACCACCATTTGCAAAATATTCAGCGGGAAATCGCGCTGCAAATCCGCCGCTTGCGGAAGATAGGCAATCTCGCGCTGGGTTATGCCGTTGAATTCTATACTTCCCTCAAACGGCTGCAACACGCCAGCGATTGCCTTGAGTAGCGAGCTTTTACCCGCGCCGTTCGCACCTGTTATGGCGGTCAGGCTGCCTGCGGAAAATTCACCCGACAGATGATGCACCGCTGGGTGGCGGTCATAAGATATGGTGATGTTTTTTAAGGTTATAATCGGCTTTGTTTCAGGCATGTTATAAACCCGCCCACAAGGCAATCAGCCACAAAGCGCAAGCAATCAGCCCCGCTACCCCTGCCCTTTTTCCTGCGCTCCAATAATACATATTTCCCCTAAAATATTTTGCTTTATTGCCCTTGTTCGGATATTTATAGCCTGTGAATATTCGGCTGTAAATATAAATGTGATATTATAACATAAAAAAATAGAAAAATGCGAACCAAGAGCAAAGATATTTCTCCTCACAGCAAAAAACTGTTGGAAATACTGCAACAAAGCGAGACGCCATTAACTGCTTATGAGTTATTGGAAAAGTTGCGTGCCTTTGGTATCAAAGCCCCACAAACGGTTTATCGTGCGCTTGATAGCCTTGTTGAGCGCGGGTTAGTACACCGCATTCAATCGCTTAGTGCCTTTGTTGCTTGCCATAATGACGAGGAAGATCACGGAAATCAATTTGCCGTTTGTCGCAATTGTGGCGTGGTGATGGAGCTGCACGACCATAGAATTTGCGATATAATAAAAGATGTCAGCAAAAATCTATCATTTACAATAGAGCGCGAAATACTGGAAATTATCGGGCTATGCCAGAAATGCAGTAATCCATAAAAATATTTTCGCGCCTCTATTTTTCCACTTCCCGACCCCATAATTCAGCTTTTTAATCCAGTTATTAAAATATTTTTTCTAGCAATTAGTAATTGTATTTTATTAATTTTATATCTTATTTTGATACATAAAACAGGATATATCCAGATTTATGGTTGAATATAATTAAAACTTGTGCCACTTTGAGCTGCATTAGAAACAGCGTATTTTAATGAAATGGGGAAATATACATGCTAAATGATACCTCTGCGCCGCAATCAAATCTTGCAATAAACAACCAACATACAACCAACAATTCGCCTGTTACTAGAAAAAACAAGCATGCTTCCTCGCTTGATTGGTTGCGCGAAGGCTATAACACAGCTCGCGGTGAGACAGCGATGTGGGTGGCGGTGAATAACCCAAGCAATGCAGGACGCACTCAGTCACTGCCAAAAATCGGAGTCGCGTTTTAATAAGCATGAAGCAACGCTCTGGCTCACCGAAAGCGGCAAGGATTTTGTTGATGTTTGCCTATGTGCGGGGCTGAATCCTGATTTTGTGCGGCGAAAAGCCAAGCAAGCCATAGCTGCGCCCAGCCCGTGGCGTGCCGAAGCAGGAACGGGAAAACGCTACGAAGAACGCAAGAAATACCGAGCCGATCAGCGCGAAAAAATAAGGCTAGAGAAAGCCAAAAACAAACAATCCGCACAAATTATAAAAATATGAACAAATTTTTCGTCATTGCGAGGCAAAGCCGAAGCAATCCAGAAACTATCAACAAACTGGATTGCCGCGCCTTCGGCTCGCAGTCACTCGCAATGACGCAAAACGATAAGTCCACAAAAAACATGAGAGATTTATGTCAGCAAAAATAATAACCTTCACGCAAAAACGCGGTCGTCCGAAAAATCCGCCGCGCCCAAACCGCGACACAGGAACGCCAGAAATGGTTATGAAACGCGTATTTGGTTTGACTGCCGAGGCTCTGGATTTATGCCTTGAGCGCGGAATTATCAGAGATGAGCAGCATTGGTGCGGAATTCATCTGCGCTGGCTATACACGCTGCGCCATGGCGTTCCCAGCGTTCGCGCCATTGATCCGTCGCATTTTGGCGGTGGTGAGCCGAAGAACGAAGACCCAGAATGGCGAGCCGCCCGCGAGAAGGAATATAACGAGGCGATAACCCTCCTCACCCGCAGCGGTCACGCTCTGCTTCTGCTCAATCTATGCGTGTATAACGAACGCCCGAAATACCTGAATTTTTCGCCAGCCGAAATAAAAACCACCCTGCCCTATATCACCGATTCCATTGCCCGCCTGCGCGATGGGCTGGATAATCTGGTGAATTTATGGAAGAAATGAGCCATATATTAATAATTTTAATAAATTTAATAAAAAATATGTTAAAATTAACCATTTATAAACCATTTCATATTATTATCATAATTATGACGGGTTTGTTATATATTTGTGCCATATTTATAAAGATTTTGTCCAGCGAAATAACTAAAACATTAACAAAAATACTACGGAGACTAATTATGAAACACTTAAAATCTACAGTCTATGGATTAAGTTTTTTAGCCTTACTCCAGTCAACTGCTTCTTATGCAGCACCAGTACAAGGCTGCATAAAAAAACCGCTGCCAACAGCACAGGCATATTCTGATGGTGGGTACGCATGGCTTATTTTAGGAAAATTTGGCACTCCTGCTGATAATAGCAAAAAACTAAACCAATCACTTATCCATATTTTTGAAAATAATGTTGAAATAAGTCCTGCCCACTCTCGCCATGCTGATATAAGAAGCTTGGGTAAGGGGCGCTTCAGTCACTATTCCAATGTAGACGGGACAGGCGAATCTATCAGGTTATCCGCTAGTGACAATAGCAATGTAAAAACAAACCAAAAAACATATTCTTATTGTATTGTAGATCCTTCCGTACAATCAGGGCCGGGAACGACAACAAAAGTGCCGTCCGTTCCTCTTGGGACTGGCGCGGTATTCTATGTTTCTCCATCGGGTAATGACGCTAACCCCGGAACATTAGCAGCTCCTTGGAAAACCTTAAGAAAAGCAGCGAATACCCTGACGGCTGGTCAGACAGTGTATCTACGCGGCGGTGTGTATGACGCATATTTTGCAATCAATAATAGCGGCACAGCAACAAATCGTATAAGTTTTGTTGCTTATAATGGTGAAGTTCCAATTATTGATGGTTCAAGTAAAAAAACCGACCCTAATAACGCTGCGGTTTATGCTAACAATGCCATCAATATCAATGGTAGCTATGTTACTTTGCGAGGGATTGAAGTACGAAATTCCGCTGCCACTGGGATACGCGTGAACGGTAATTATGTAGCTATAGACCAAGTGCATTCCCATAACAATTATTTTGCGGGTGTTTATTTCTATATGGCTTCTTATGGTTCAGTTACCAACAGCATTATCCATGATTCATATGATTACGGCGTGGGTGGTGTAGGCGGCGGTGGTAATGCGGATTGTCTTGGTAGCTCTGCAAGCAATACTCCAACGACGGTTTATGGATACCATACTTTCGATAATAACCTTGTGTATAACTGCTCTGATGATGGCATTGATACATGGACAAGCCAGTATAATACTATAAAACATAATATTGTGCATCATGTTGGCTATTCTAACGCCAGCAATGGTGGCTCTGTTACTACTGGGCTGCCAGCAGGAAACGGTCATGGTTACAAACTTGGTAAAGGTGGCAATAATACAGTAACTAACAATATTGCTTATAGCAACCGTGTCTCTGGCTTTGACGATAATTCTGGCCCTGCTAATAAGCTCTATAATAATACCGCATTTGGCAACGGCGTAGGCTTTTTATTCTGGACTTTCCCATCTGCTATATTGAAAAACAATTTATCCTATAACAATGCTAACAATATAACAAGTGGTATAACTCAAAGTAACAATAGCTGGAATTTATCAATAACCGATCCTCTGCTTATCAGCCAGAACCCAAGTGAGCCAACCTTCTTGATGCCTTCATCTGGAAGCCCAGTAATTGATAAAGGCGTAGATGTTGGTATGCCATATCAAGGTGCAGCACCAGATCTTGGCGCATTTGAACAACAATAATTATACCATTATCTCAACTATTTTCAGTAGCCAATTACTCCCACTAAAAATGGGAGTAATTGGCTTTTTATGAAACCTCTGTGTGGAGAGAAGGGGATTAGTAAAAAGATTCTAAACAGGCTATAATGGAAAAGATCACTTGCAATTGATAATTACTCGCAACAAATAATGCAGTACAATTATTATATTTCAATGGCTTGCAGATTTCAAGAGCAGTAACACAGAAAAAATTGCAACCTTCACAAAATTGTCATCCACTTTTATAAAAAAACATGTATTATGTGATTATGGGTAAATAATTTAAGAGTTTGTGGAGGTGTTATGGCTATAACTTGGGGAAGCGTAGGAGAAGGAAAGCCTACTGGTGAGTATAAAGTAAAAGTAACTGGGCAGGGAACTCATCCAAATAATTTTCCTATTGTGATTGAAGCACTTAATTCCGTGTCTTTTGTTCCACAATATATCGCTGGCGGCTCTCCAGCAAGTCTTCCTAATAATGGCAACAGCAAGGGTGTTGGTACGCTTAGCGTTTGAACTCCAAGCCAAGCAGGCGATAGCTCTCGGAGTCGTCTTTCCAGTTGGGTTTTACTTTCACGAATAGCTCTAGGTGGATTTTTTTCTCCACCATCTTTTCCAGATCGCGCCTCGCCGCCATACCGATGGATTTTATCATCGCGCCTTTATCGCCAATCACGATTTTTTTCTGCCCCTCGCGCTGAACGAGTATCGCTTGCATAACCTTCACCAACCCCGCGCTTTCCTCCCAGCTTTCCGTTTCCACGAAAATTGAATATGGCAGCTCGTTATCAAGGCGCAGGAAAATCTTTTCCCGCGTCACCTCCGCCGCCAGCAAGCGCATGGATATATCGCTCATTTGCTCGGCAGGATACAGCCAAGGAGACGGCGGCATTGCGGCGGATAGATGAGTTATTACATCAGCAACACCATCGCCAGTCAGTGCGGAAACCATAAATATTTTGTCAAAATTCCCAGCCTTGTTGCAAGCGTCAGCAAGCTTAAATAGCTCAGTTTTTGCCAGCGCATCCACCTTATTAATAACGAGGGATACCGGCTTTTTTACGCTGTCTTTTAGGCGGTCAATTATAGCCAGAGTGCTATCACGCAAGCCACGCGTTGCATCGAGCAGTAAAATCACTGCGTCAGCATCGCCAATTCCCGCCCACGCCGCATTCACCATAGCTTTTTCAAAGTTTTTTTCCGCGCTAAATATCCCTGGTGTATCAATAAACACAATCTGCGCATCGCCATGAACACACACGCCGCGAATGTTAAATCGCGTGGTTTGCACCTTGGGCGTTACAATGGAAACCTTGCCACCAACAACATGGTTAATCAGCGTGGATTTGCCAGCGTTCGGCTCACCAATTATCGCAACAACGCCGCAGCGGGTTTTTGTAATTGTGTTTTTAGGGTTCATTCGTCAATACACTCGCTAATATCTTGTTTCCCTAATATATTCATAATTTCCACAGTATCACCAACTATACGATAGAAAATGCTATCTGTCCCACAGACGCTGCGCCTGTAGCCTTTGCTAATATAATCAACTGCTTGATATATATATGGCTGCTTAGCTATTTGCTCAAAATGATCGAAAAATGCGTTGTAATATTTATCTGCCTGAGCCACACCAAAATTACGAACTCCATACTGGTGGATTCGTATCAAATCAGCCTGTGCATTTTGGCTAAGCTTATAATTCACCGCTGCGCCTTAATTCTTCTTTCGATTTAGCAAGAATTTCCTCTTTAGTCAAAGTCGCAAAACCACTTTTTTCAGAGGCAGAAAGTTTTTCCCTGATAAACTCAATTTGTTCCTGCCGTGCCTTGGCTTTCATTAGGATGTCGTTCACCACATCATCTCTATCAGCGTTCCTACAGGCATATTCATCGCTAATCACGAGAGAATTTATCCAGCTCTCATTTTGAGTTGTCAAGGAAACATGCCCAACCATAATAATTCTCTTAATTCAATGTGAATATACAGAAACTATGTATATTTTACACAAATTATGCCACTAAATCAATACTAATAGCGATAACCTTCAGGCTTGAATGGTCCTTCTTGCGGGATGCTTAGGTAATCCGCCTGCGCTTTGCTGAGCTTGGTTAGTTTTACTCCCAGCTTGTCAAGGTGCAAAGCCGCCACTTTTTCGTCCAATTTCTTCGGCAGAACATATACTTTATTTTCGTATTTGCTGTGGTTTTTCCATAGCTCAATCTGCGCCAAAACTTGGTTAGAGAACGAGGTACTCATCACGAAACTAGGATGCCCAGTCGCGCAGCCAAGATTTACCAGACGCCCCTTGGCAAGAACGATAATCCGCTTACCATCAGGAAATACCACCTCGTCAACTTGTGGTTTTACTTCTTTCCACACCATGTTTTTTAGAGCCGAGATTTGGATTTCGCTGTCAAAATGCCCGATATTGCAAACGATAGCGCGTTCTTTCATCGCCCGCATATGTTCTAGCGTAATGATGTCCACATTGCCCGTAGCGGTTACGAAAATATCGCCATAAACCGCCGCTTCTTCCATGGTGGTTACTTGATAACCTTCCATCGCTGCTTGCAGAGCGCAGATTGGGTCAATTTCAGTTATGATAACGCGTGCGCCCTGCCCTTTTAATGCGTGAGCGCAGCCCTTGCCCACATCACCATAGCCAGCAACCACCGCGATTTTTCCAGCGAACATAACATCAGTTGCCCGTTTCAAACCATCAGGCAGCGACTCGCGGCAGCCATATAAATTGTCAAATTTTGACTTGGTAACCGAATTATTGACATCAATAGCAGGAACTTTAAGCGAACCCGCCTTCACCATTTCATGCAGGCGATGAACGCCCGTAGTGGTTTCCTCGGAAATACCTTTTACTTCTTTCAGCAGCTCTGGAAATTTATTGTGCATCATGAGGGTCAAATCGCCACCATCATCCAAAATCATGTTTGGTGTCCAACCATCCGCGCCTTTAATAGTTTGCTCAATGCACCAGTCAGCCTCTTCCTCGGTTTCGCCTTTCCACGCAAACACAGGAATTCCCTCGGCTGCAATCGCCGCCGCTGCTTGGTCTTGTGTTGAGAAAATATTGCAACTGCTCCAGCGCACAGTCGCGCCCAGCGCGGTCAGCGTTTCAATCAACACCGCGGTTTGGATGGTCATGTGCAGGCAACCAGCAATCCTCGCACCTTTTAGCGGTTGCGAAGCGGCATATTCAGCGCGAATCGCCATAAGCCCCGGCATTTCGGTTTCAGCCAATGAAATTTCATTGCGCCCCCAAGCCGCAAGCGACATATCCGCAACTTTATAATCGGTGAAACCTGCCTTGCTAGCGGTTGCTGAATTTGCCATATTTTTAGTTCCTTTGCTTTATTATTTTATAAATCTACATTAGCACAGTATTCATTTCATACAGCTCTTTCAAGCCATAAATAGTCAAATCTTGTTCGGTTTTTTCAATCGTTGGGCAGGCTTTGGCATAAAGCGACGCTAGCCCACCAGTGGCAATCACCAGCATTTTTGCACCATATTCGGCTTTGATGCGCGTGAGTATTCCCTCAACTAACCCTGCATAGCCATAATACAAGCCAGATTGCATCGCACCCACAGTGTTCGTGCCGATAACTTTGCTCGGCGGCTCAATCGCCACATTGGGAAGCTTGGCAGCGGCTTTGTGCAGTGCCTCAAGCGATAGATTAACCCCAGTGGCAATCACCCCGCCGATATAATCACCGTCCGCACTCACCACATCAAATGTCGTCGCTGTGCCGAAATCCACAACTATTAAAGCTTGTTTATAGCGATTCCACGCGGCAAAAGAATTCACCAGCCGATCCGCCCCAACCTCGGTTGGATTATCAATTTTCACACCAATGCCAATGTTTAATTTCAGGCGCGGATCGCCAATCACCATCAGTTCCGTTCCAAAATATTTTTTGGTTAGCTGGCGCAGGTCAAACAAAGTTTGTGGCACAACACTCGCCACCACCGCGCCCGTTATGCTTTCTGGCGAAATTTTCGCATGTCCTAAAACTTGAGTCAGCCACACGCCATATTCATCGGCTGTACGCCGCGCATCGGTTGAAATACGCCACTGCCCAGCGAGCGCGTCGCCATCAAACACCGCAAAAACCACATTGGTATTGCCAACATCAATGACTAGAAGCATCGTACACATCCGCCGCGTGAATAGTTTGTTTTTTGCCAACATCTGGGATAATTACAAGGCTGCCGCTAGCGTCAATTCCGTCAAATATGCCTTCAATATTGGTGTCAATTCCACCAGTTGGCAGGCGGGCGGTGATACGCTCTTTCAGCCGCCAAGCATGCCCTAGCCACGCCTTGCGGATGCTGGTAAAGCCCTTGTTATTCCACTGGTCATATCGTTCCATAAAATGATGAACAAAGCGCGAGAGGATAATTTTCGCGGAAACCAGCTCCACGCCAGCGTCTTTAAGGCAAGTTGCTGGGAATTCGGTTTGCGGCGGGAAGCTGTCAATATTTATTCCCACTCCCACCACTACCCAAGGTTTTTCATTGCCATCGGTGCGGAAAGATTCCAGCAAAATTCCACCGAGTTTTTTATCGTCCAGCAAAATATCATTTGGCCATTTGGTTTTTAGTTCCTTGTCGCGCTCCAGCATCGGCGCAATGGCTTCCTGCGCTGCGAGTGCGGCGACGAAGGAAAGCTGCGCCAGCTCGGCAAGCGGTTTTTCAGGCTGCAACAACAGCGAAACAAATAAATTTCCATCCGCCGAAATCCACTCCCGCCCCATGCGCCCTTTGCCCGCACTCTGCCGCTTCGCCCACACCACCGCCCCATGGCTGCCGCCAGCTTTGGCAAGGCGTTTGGCTTCTTCGTTGGTGGAGTCCAATTCATCAAAAGACAGCAAATGATAATCGCTAAGCAGATGGGAAATTATTTTTTTCTTTTGAGGGTTCATAGCTATTTAACCAGCGCGGAAGCAGCGATTTTTGCAAATTCTACCAACTGCGTCGGCACTAGGAAAAACAACATGGTAACGGTAGTGCCAATGATTATCACCGCTCGCACAGCAAACGACGAACCAGCGTCAAACGCAGGCGCAGGCTCATCAAAATACATGGTTTTGATGATTTTCAGGTAGTAATAACAAGCGATAACGCTGGAAATTACCCCCGCCACCGCCAGCCATGTCAAATTCGCGCTTATAGCCGCCAGCACCACATAAAACTTACCGAAAAACCCAGCCATCGGCGGAATTCCCGCCATAGAGAAAATGCAAATGGAAATGGCGATTGCAAGGGCTGGGCTGGTTTGCGAAAGCCCTGACAAGTCCTTGATGTTTTCCACCGCAACACCACCGCGACGCATAAGCAAAACGCAACCAAACATAGCAACGCTCATGAATATATAAACGCTTAAATAAATCAGCATCGCCTGCACGCCAGCCTGATTTCCTGCGGCTAGACCCATCAGCATAAAACCAACATGCCCGATAGAGCTATAAGCGAGCAGGCGCTTGATATTCGTCTGCATAATCGCGCCAAGTGCGCCAACGAACATTGAAAGCAGCGACACGAAAACCACCACCTGCTGCCACTCGTGGAAGGCATGGGCGAATGGCTCAAGCAAAACGCTGGTGAATAACGCGAGTGCGGCGATTTTCGGCGCAGTGGCGAAAAATGCGGTGACAGGAGTCGGCGAACCTTCATAAACATCTGGCGTCCACATGTGGAAAGGAACGGCGGAAAGCTTAAAACAAAACCCAACCATAACCAGCACCAGCCCAAGGATTACGCCCTTAGAAATCGGTGCGCCCGCAGCTAGCAACTCGCCAATCGCCGCGAAATTTACGCTACCCGCAAAGCCGTAAATCAGTGACATGCCAAACAGCAACATGCCCGAAGCCAGCGAGCCAAGAACGAAATATTTAAGCCCCGCCTCACCAGATTTTGCGTTGTCGCGGTTGAATGATGCCAGCACATAAAGCGCGAGGCTGCTCATTTCCAGCGACATATACAGCGCGAGGAAATCCCCCGCCGAAACCATCAGCATCATGCCCAGCATGGAAAATAAAACGAGGATAATAAACTCAAATGGGCGACCGCCCTCTTCTTTCAGGAATCCAGAAGAAAGCATAAGCACCAAGCCACCAGAAAGCAGAATAAGGATTTTTGCAAAAACTGTAAAAGCATTGGATACGAACATTCCGTTTAGGAACGAGCCGACCAGAGCCGATGGACAAAGCACCATATAACCAGCAACCGCCAACACAAATATCGGAAGCGCGAGGAACGCTCCGCCCGCTTTTGGCTTGGCGTATAAACCATAAATTAGCAACAACAGCGTCGCAAATACCAAAAACAATTCTGGCTTCACTGCACCAATACCCGCATTTATAAGCAATTCCATCATTTACTTTTTCCCTACAACTTCAACTTGCTTAATCAAATTAGTAACCGAAGCTTCCATCGCGTGTAGATATGGTTTTGGGTAAATGCCAATCCACAGCACGCATAGAACCAACGGCACGAATATCAAAATTTCCCGCGCCGAAACATCCTTCATGGTTTTTACGGCTTCGTTGGTGATTTCGCCGAATGCCACGCGTTTATATAGCCATAGAGCATAAGCCGCACCAAGAACCACACCCGTTGCCGCGCCGAATGCCACCCATGTATTCGCCTTAAATGCGCCGAGCAAAATCAAGAATTCGCCAACAAAGCCAGAGGTGCTTGGCAAGCCGACTGATGCCATGGTGAAGAACATAAAAAACAGCGCGTATTTCGGCATAACTGTGGTCACGCCGCCATATTCCTTGATTTCGCGGGTGTGCAAACGGTCATAAACCACACCAACGCAGAGGAACAGCGCACCAGAAACCAAACCGTGGCTTATCATCTGAATAATCGCGCCCTCAATCCCTTGCAGGTTAAAGGCGAAAATACCAATAGTCACAAACCCCATATGCGCGACCGATGAATACGCAATCAGCTTTTTCATGTCATGCTGCACGAGAGCGACCAGCGAAGTATAAACCACCGCCACCACACTAAGCCCAAACATCATTGGCGCGAAATAATGCGACGCTTCAGGCAGCATCGGCAGCGAAAAACGAAGGAAGCCATACGCGCCCATTTTTAGCAAAATCCCCGCCAGAATCACCGAACCTGCGGTTGGTGCTTGCACATGCGCGTCAGGCAGCCAAGTATGCACTGGCCACATCGGCACTTTCACCGCAAAAGACGCAAACATCGCCAGCCACAAATATTTCTGAACCTCAAGCGCAAGGCTCGGCGATTTTTCCATAAGTGAGGGAATATCTGTCGTACCGAATTGCAGATACATATAAATAATCGCAACAAGGAACAAAACAGAGCCAGCAAGGGTATAAAGGAAGAATTTATACGCCGCATAGACCCGCCGATTTCCGCCCCAGATGCCGATAATCAGATACATAGGGATTAGCATACCCTCAAAGAAGATATAGAACATAATAGTGTCAAGAGCGCAGAAAACGCCAATAACAAAGGCTTCCAATATCAGGAAATTTACCATAAAAGCCCGCGTGCGCTTGGTGATACTCTCCCAGCTGCATAATATGCAAAACGGCATCAAAAATGTGGTGAGCAGCACCATGAACAGGGAAATTCCATCTATACCCAGATGATAGCCAATGCCAAGATCCGCAAACCAAACCGCCTTTTCCTCAAATTGGAATTTCGCGCTGCTCGCGTCAAAACCAGACCATAAAAACAGTGAGGCAAAAAAGGTCACCAGCGTGGTAAAAAGGGCGGTGTAACGGGCTAGGTTTCCATCACCATTCTTTCCAGAAAGCATGATTAAAGCAGCACCGATAAGCGGCAAAGATATGAGAATTGAAAGCATTATAATATCACCACATAAGTCATAATTACGAAAAATCCAATAAGCATTGCAAAAGCATAATGATATAAATAACCAGTTTGCAAGCGCGAAGTGCGAGCCGCCGCTAGATGCGTGAGCAGAGCCGAACCATTTACGAAAGAGCCATCAATGGTTTTTTCATCGCCAAATTTCCAGAGGAGTTGCCCAAGTTTTTTCGCAGGACGAACAAACAGAGCGTCATATAGCTCATCAAAATACCATTTGTTAAGCAGGAATTTATAAATATGCGGGAAGGTTTTTGCGATTTTCTGCGGAATGCTCGGCGCGGAAATATAAAACAGCCAAGCCAGCGCAATCCCAGAAAGCCCCATGAGCAGCGGCAAAACACCAACCCAAGCTGGCGCGTGGTGCGCGGCTTCAATGGCGGCGTGTGAGGCGATAGTGCTGCCCCAGAATTCACCTTCTGGCGACACCATGCCGAACACATGATATCCAAGATAGCCAGAGAAAATCGCACCAAAGGAAAGCAACCACAACGGACGAAGCATAATCGGAGGTGATTCATGCGCGTGATGCATAACTTCGTGGCTCGCGCGAGGTTTGCCGTGGAAGGTCATAAACAGCAACCGCCATGAGTAAAACGCGGTCATAAACGCCGCGCCAATGCCCAGCCAAAAGGCAAACTGCCCAACGCCGCCACGCGCGTATGCCGCCTCCAAAATCATATCTTTGGAATAGTAACCAGCAAATAGCGGAATTCCAGCCAGTGCCAGCGAACCAACCCACATATAGCCATAAGTTACAGGCATTTTTTTCCAGATTCCGCCCATATTTCGCATATCCTGCTCGCCAGACATTCCGTGAATAACCGAGCCAGCACCAAGGAACAGCAAGGCTTTGAAGAAAGCATGGGTCATCAAGTGGAACATCGCGGCGGAATACGCGCCAACGCCGCAGGCAAAAAACATATAGCCAAGCTGCGAACAGGTTGAATAAGCGATTACGCGCTTGATGTCGTTCTGCACCAAGCCGACTGTGGCTGCGAAAAACGCAGTACATGCGCCAACGATAGTCACCAGCGTCAGCGCGTCAGGCGCAGCTTCAAAAATTGGCGACAGGCGCACCACCATAAACACACCCGCCGTCACCATGGTCGCCGCGTGAATGAGCGCGGAAACTGGCGTTGGTCCTTCCATCGCATCAGGCAGCCAAGTGTGCAAGCCCAACTGCGCCGATTTTCCCATCGCGCCGATGAACAGCAAAATAGCCGCCAGAGTAAGCGCGTGGAATTCGCAGCCTAAAAATGTGAATTTGTCGTTTATATGCGCTCCCACACCAGCAAAAATCGCGTCAAACTGCACGCTGCCGAATATAACAAAAGTTAGGAAAATACCAAGCGCAAAGCCAAAATCCCCAACGCGGTTGACGATAAATGCCTTCATCGCCGCGTTGCACGCACTCTCTTTTTTATACCAAAAACCAATGAGCAGATATGAGCAAAGCCCAACGCCTTCCCAACCGAGGAAAAGCTGAACGAGGTTATCAGCAGTAACCAGCATCAACATAAAAAATGTAAAGAGCGACAGATACGCCATAAAGCGCGGCTGGTGGTCGTCATGGCTCATATAGCCCACCGAATAAACATGCACCACCGCCGAAACCCATGTCACCACCACAAACATTGTGGCGGTCATCGCGTCCACCCGCAGCGTCCAATCCGCCGTAAAATCCCCCGACACAATCCAAGTAAGCAGGCTCACTTTATGAACGCCACCCTCACCGAATGCAAAGTCATAAAACACGAAACCAGACAACACAGCCGACGCGACCATCGCACCACAAGTTATGGCTTGCGCGAGTTTTGGCGAAATATTTTTGACACTCAAGCCAACAATAAGAGCCGCAATTAAAGGAAGAAAAACTATTAGAGAGATCATATTTTTACCCCTTCATCACGCTAACATCTTCCACCGCGATTGAGCCACGGTTGCGGAAGTAGATTACCAGAATTGCAAGCCCAATAGCGGCTTCAGCGGCGGCGACAGTTAGGATAAACATCGCAAAAATCTGCCCTGTTAAATCGCCCAGCTTCACCGAAAACGCCACAAAATTGATATTCACCGAAAGTAAAATAAGCTCAATGGACATAAGTATCGTAATGATGTTTTTGCGGTTAAGAAAAATGCCGCAAATGCCGAGCGTAAAAAGAATGCTAGACAACACCAGATAATGAAAAATGCCGATATTTCCAAAAAATATATGTTCCATTTATAAAATTCCTTGCCGTCATCCTGTGGAACGCGAAGCGTTAGCACAGGATCTTTGTTTGTTACTATTTCTAGATCCTGCGCTAGTGCTTACGCACTCCGCAGGATAACACAACCTATAAAACTCCCTCACCTGATTTCACCTTCACAATTTCCATGCAATCCATTGGCGCACGAGATAATTGTTTTGCAACTGATTGCTTACGAACGCCCGCTCGCTCGCGCTTGGTCAGCACAATCGCCCCAATCATCGCAATTAGCAAAATAATCCCCGCCATTTGGAAAGGATAAGCGTAATGGGTATATAGCACCGCGCCCACAGCTTTAGTGTTTGAAATTTCTTCTGCGTTTGGAATTTGTTGCGCTGCAATGGCAAGTTTTTCGTTTGCGTTCAAAGCAATGCGGAACACCATAATAAACTCGGCAAATATCGTGGTTGCAACCACAGCCCCAAGCGGCAGATATTTAAGAAATCCTTCGCGCAGTTCGGCAAAATTCACATTCAGCATCATCACCACAAACAGAAACAAAACCGCAACCGCGCCGACATACACAATCACCAAAGTCATGGCTATATATTCCGCGCCAAGCAGCACAAAAAGCCCAGCGGCATTGAAAAACGCGAGTATTAAGAACAGCACGCTATGCACAGGGTTTTTGCTGCTAATAACCATCCCCGCTGAAAACACCGTTATCAGAGAGAATACATAAAACATTAAAGTCGCTATATTTTCAGCCATTTTTATTTTCCAAGTTGTTATTTCCAAAGCCGCCAAAAGAAAAAGTATCTAAATATTCTCCATAAACTATTATATTCTTCCTGATCCTGTATAATAAAATTCTTAGGTGCTTTTTTAGATGCCTTAAAGGCTTTAATAAAAGAGATTCCTATAAAAATTATTAATACTACTAAAAAAAAATATATCTTAAATTCATAATACACTATCGATATTCCTTATCCGCCTCTAAGCTCGCAGAAATCGCACTTTCCCAGCGTTCGCCATTGGCAAGCAGTTTATCTTTATTATATAAAAGTTCTTCGTGAGTTTCGGTTGCGAATTCAAAATTTGGCGTTTCCACGATTGCATCCACAGGGCAGGCTTCCTGACAAAATCCGCAATAAATACATTTAGTCATGTCAATATCATAGCGCGTGGTGCGGCGCGAGCCATCTTCGCGGGCTTCGGCTTCAATGGTTATTGCCTGCGCTGGGCAAATCGCCTCGCAAAGCTTGCAGGCGATGCAGCG
>SXGU01524804.1_pt1 | contig 40587 bp, 22 predicted proteins | sample 3174531 | NCBI WGS metagenome assembly SXGU01 (sample SAMN11356863, study PRJNA531348) | freshwater metagenome | isolation source: freshwater sample F1-140 | place: China: Fuxian Lake, Yuxi | collected 2017-12-25 | reverse complement strand
GAAGGCTCAACGCCAGGAGGGTTCCTTCGGAACAATGAAGCTCTCACCCATCGCCAAAAAGTTACAGAAACTCATCGACGGGGAAGACGCGAACTCGGCCGAACGCGGCTGAGTTACAAGTCCACAGCGCAAGCCCCTCGGGGGAGGGTGTCGATAATCGGAAGACAGCGCCGGTCGCGACTTGGTTCGTTCTCGCGGTTTTCGGCGAATTGCGGGAGAAAATCCACCTGGTTCGGCGTTCTACAAGTGGCGGCGCAAGCCGCGCCGTAGCACCAACACTTCTGGAGGACGCGAACGATGTCCGTTCCACAGCCGTGCGCCCGGTGCGGGGGTGAGATCCCTGCTGATCGCCTGGAAACACTCCCCGAGACGATGGTGTGCGTGACGTGCAGCAAGGAAATGGGCGGCGAGTTCATGGTGATCGCGACCGCCGAGAAGACCAGCAAGGAAGGGAGCCTCAAGAAGAACTACGGCGGGTACAGCACGCGGAAGATTCGCAAGCCGATCAAGTCAAAGGGGAACGAGTAACCGACGAGCCAGAGGCGTGAGCGACGAGCACTCCAAGCCCGTCGCTCACGCCTCCGGCTCGTCGGTTCAAGCGGCCGGCGCTTCCGCAACGGTTCGCGTCGCGAAACTCGCGAGCAGATCGCGCACGCCGGACAGGAACACGCCCACCGCCATGAAGGTCATCAACCAACTGACCAGGCCGTAATCCACCGGTGCGAAATGCGCCGGCCCGGAGGCCCAACGCACCAGCACGGGCACGAGGTACGCGAGGAACGCGCCGTACACGATCGCCATGACGGTGTGCATCACGCGTTCGCCTGCCGGCAGCGGGCGCGAGATGTCTTCTTCGATGAAATCCCAGAGCGTGATGAAGATCTCGAAGACCAGCACCGCGGCGAACACCCATGCCAGCACGCCGCGCCACTCTACCCACGCAAGTGAACCGAAGATGATCGCATACGCGAAGTCACGCGCCGCGTGCAGCCGCAGTTCGCGCGCCGCGGTCGCTCGCGCCGGGAGTCGCTGCCGCCATTCGTGATACCAGAGCGTGTCGAACGTCCCGAGAATGCCCTGGACAATCAGCAGCGTGAGGGCGGTTTCCATTGCGGAATCACTTCTCCCTCGTAGTCGAGTACCGGACCGAGAACGGGCACGCACATTTGCACCGACGCGAACCACCCGCGTTCGGTCGGAACCACGGTTGCATGGAGCGACGGCGCCAGTTCGCACGGCAGTTCGACGCCGAACAGCCACACCCGTATGGACCGAAATACCAACCCGCCGTTGAACACGCTGGGTGCGAACCCGAAGTGCGTCGGGCCGGCCTGTTCGATCAGCAACCCCTGGCGCACGGTTTGAAGCGTGATCAGTGGCTTCCCATTGAATGACCGCACCCAGCGCTCGCCGGCACCGAGTACGGTGATGTTCAACCGGACTTCGGCCGCGTCGCTCGCGGGCGGAAGACCAAGCACCGACGCCAGCGTTCCGCGCAGACGGCCGGGGTGCCGACGGACGCGAAAGTGCCCGACGCCGACCGCACTACCAGGCGATTCGTGGAACCGACGGAGGTTCGGGTGCAGGTCCGCGAACGTGCTTCCCAGGACGCGGCGGTAGAGCGGTTCTGGTTGCACTGCGTTCCCCGACGGGTCACTCGCATTCGTGAATGTCGTCCATCACACCGGCGGGAATGCACACGGTCAGGATGGTGATGTTGCCGCGGGCCTTGTGCTTCACGCCTCGCGGAATGTACACCACCACGCCCTTGTGCAACTCAATCTCGTCGCCGTCGAGCGTCATCGTACCCTGTCCGTCGATGACGTAGTAGAACTCGTCGGTGCGTTCGTGGTAGTGGAGTTTGGCGTCGGCGATCTCGACGTGATGAATCTCGGCCGCGGCGCCGTCCTTTTGCTCGACGAGGCAGCGGATCTGACCGCAGGTTTCGGCCCACGGGGTGACATCGGCGGGGTCGCGTCGCAGAACGCCAGCTGTCGTGGGCATGGGAGAGGCTCCGAAGTGAGAGCAGTCCCGGCGGGACCGCCGCGGAACGATTACGGATTCCAAACACCAACCCCTACACGTTGAACACTTGCTTCACGTTGTCGCGCAGGAGACGCGTGCCCAGCGCGACCGCGTCCGTTTCGCTCATCACACCGGGGCGAACGAACTCGTCGGCCAGCACGTCCGCGAGGATGCGCCGATACATACCGTATTTCGGCTTCACGAACTCCAACTTATACGCGTCCGAGTAGTACCCGATGAGTTTCGTCTTCGGCACCGCCGTGATGCGCTCGATCAAGTCCTTCTTGATGAACGGCGGCGTGTTCGAGTACCACCAGTGACCGTTTGGCAGCACGTTCGGGAAGATCCACGAGTACGCCATCAGTTCCTGATTCTGCGCGCTCGTCAGAACCGACACCGGGAACGTCACGCTCGGGAACGCGTTGAACAGATCCTTGTATTGCAACAGGCTCGTGCGCTGGTCGAACAGGTCTTGCCCCTGGAACACGCCCTTCTCGTACACACGCCGGTTCACGCCGATCATCAAGTCGAACGGCAGTTTGAAGTCGCGGCAGTTCTCCGCGATCATCCAGAACACGCCGGATGCGAGGTCGTTGAACCCGTGGAACTGCATCTGCTCATAGACGTGTTCGTCGTCGAACTTCGCGGGGTGGAAATTCGGCGGCAACGAGATCGCGCACGCCTTCGCGCCGTTGCGCGTGAAGTGCAGGAACACCCGCGCCAGCGCCATCCGCAGTGTGGCCGCGTCGTGAACGTGGACCCCGCTGATCGCTTCGAGCCGGCGCCGCGTTTCAGGCAGGTGCAGTTGGAAGACGAGCGAGTCCGTTCGCAGACACGGCACGTACCTCGTGGTATCGAAGCCCGTAAGCGGATCGTCGAACTCGTTGGTCAAGAAGATCTTTTCGAGCCGCGTCTTCGCGAAGACCTGAGCTTCCCAGTCCGGCTGGGCGAAGGTCTTCAGCGCGGTGTCGTAGAGTTTGTCCGCGTCGGCCGCACTGATCTTGGTCTCTTTCTCGCCGAGACCGAGGAACGTGCGGGCGATGTCCACGAACCAACCGTATTGCGCGGTGTTGTCGTAGCGGTCCATGAACTTGACGATCTCGCGTACGCGATCACGCGGGTCGGCGTCGCGCGAGAGGAGCGTCTGCGGCATCCCGGCGGAGTGCGCGAGTTCCGTGTAATAGTGGTAGCCGAGGATGTCGTCGAGTGACTTCGACACCGGGCTAAGTGGGTCGATGTGTGAGTGCGGGTCGATGAGCGGAATCTTGGAAAGCGCGGATTCCAGGTTCTGCACGAGTTGATCGGCTGCCATGACGCCCTCTAATTGGGTACGAGTGCGGGGAGAAATGGGGGCGGCTGTGTCAGTTTTACAGTGAAGTTGTCTTACAACGCCAAGCAAGAATTACAAACGGCGAGGGGATTCGGAGTTGGCAGAGCGCGAACACCTTTCTCTAGCCGCTTGTGGCGTCGCGGGTTACGCGCAATCGCCTCCCCAGAGCGCCGCACGATTGGGACAATTGGCACGGTCGCTGCTTGAGCTTATTCTGCCCGCGGCACACTCCCCCAAGTGAATCGCGGATCGGTGCTGGGTCGCGGACGGCGAACCTTCCCCCAAGGAACGCCACACCAAGAAGTGACTCGGTGCCCTGGAAACGCAGACCGCAATGACCTTCCCCCAAGGCCGCGGTCGCGGGCGAGACTTCCCCCCTCGCCCGAACCTTTCAGACATCACGTTCGTTCCCCTCTCCTGGCCCCACTCCCACCCTGCCGCCGCCTGAGTAAGGCGGCGGTTCGTCTTTTACACAGTCTCCAGGGTCTTGGTTGTTCGCCGCTCCAGGACGTAAGCAACAGCGCACGCTATCCACAGTTTCTCTGACCGCAAGCAATTCACGGCGTTCGGCGCTCGCGTTCTGCTGTCGCGTCTGGTGAAATGTCGCTTCGCACCGAGGAACGTCTTATGCTGATCGGTTACGTCAGCGACGAGCGATATGTCGCGCTGCCCGATGTTGCGCTGGAGTTTACCGACGCCGCCGGTGTCTCGTGGGAATCGCGGTCGCGCGCGTCCGGGGCGATTCACCTTGAGTTGCCGCACGGCGAATACAAGGTCGTCATCCAGAAACCGGGGTTCGGGGCGAAGTTCAGCCGCGTCACACTGCCGCTTGCGAAGCCGCATCAGTTCAGGCTGCTCTCGGATTGCTTGCTCGGGTACGCGTGGCCGAAGTGGGTGCGGTCGGGCGAGTCGTCCGAGTTCCGCGTTCACTCCGTCGAACCGTACAAACTCGAACTGTGGCGCTACGGCACCACACCCGAGTTCGTGCAGGCGCTCGGCTGGCACGACGAACACGGGCCACGAGCGGTGATGCAGATCACGCCTGACGGCGACTACACGCAGACCGGCGCGGAGTGGAACAAGGTTGGCTACGCGAACTCGGTTCACTCGCAGCACGTCGTTGGCCCGGAACGAAGCGGGCTATATTACTTTCGTGCTTCGACGAGCAGTGGGAAACAGTTTAGCTTCCCCTGGATCGTTGCGCCCACTGCTGCCACTTGTGGCGTAGCGGTACTCGCGTCAAACATCACCTGGAACGCCTACAACAACTTCGGCGGGCGCAGCAACTACATCCACGCCGACGGACTGCCCTCCACGCCTACCATCAACGCGCGCGCCGAACTGAAGCGGTACTCCGACGCGGGGTTCTTCACCTGGGGCGCGGACCACTATCCGACGCTCTCGTTCGACCGGCCGGAGCCGTTCAACCACATCGACTTTTCCGAGAAGATCACGGACCCAATCGAAGGGCGGCAAGCGTGCCATCTCGCGCCCGCCGAATGGCGGTTGCTCGGCTGGCTCGAAGCCCACAACTTCGCCTACGACTACTACGCCGAAACACAGCTCGATGACGGCACGCTGGACCTCAGTGCATACCGCGTGCTGGTGACCGCGGTTCACCCGGAGTACTGGACACGCAAGATGTACGAGCGTGTGAAGCGGTGGGTGTTCGAGGAGGGCGGGAAGCTCGCGTACCTCGGCGGCAACGGCTTAAACTGCGAAACCGAACTGCGCTCCGACGGCACGGCACTCTTCCACAACGGCAAGCTGAAGGGCTTGAGCGTCGCGGGTCTGGGCGGGTACGAAAGCCGCTCCGCGATGCGCCACGAATCCGAAGCGTCGTTGCTCGGTTGCGTGTTCACGCCCGCAGGTGCGATGACCGGCGCGCCGTATCGCGTACGCGACGCGTCGCACTGGGCGTTCGCGGGCACCGGGCTGAAGGACGGCGACACGTTCGGCGAGAAGAGCCTTCACATGCGCTGCCCCGGTGGCGCAAGTGGGCACGAAACGGACAAGGTGTCGGCGAGTTCGCCAAAGAACGCGAAGGTCGTCGCGAAAGGCCTGAACCCCGACGACGGCGGTGCGGAGATGCTGACCTTCACGACGCCTTCGGGCGGTGAGGTGTTCTCGGTCGGCTCGATCAACTACGTCGCCTCGCTACCGGTGGATGAGGTGGTGTCGCGCGTCACCGAGAATGTCCTGAGAAGGATGTTGGGATGATTTCGTTCGCCCGGTCTTCCGCCGCTTGCGGCTTAACGGTCCCCGCAAAGCCGCTCGCGGCGAAAGAGGAGAGACAACCATGAAGATCACACGCATTGAAGCAATCCCGGTGTGCCTGCCCTTAAAGAAGGGCATGACCGCGAAGACTGCACACGGAGAACACGTCACGTCGCCGTACGTGATCGTCAAGGTTCACACCGACGCGGGCCTCGTGGGGCTTGGCGAAGCGACTATCTCCGGGCTGTGGTCCGGTGAGACGCAGCGCGGCACCGTCGCAGTCATTGAGGAGTACATCGCGCCGCAGTTGATTGGCAAAGATCCGCGCGACATCACAAGCGCGCGGCGCGCGATGGACTTCATCATCAAGCTGAACCCGTTCACGAAGTGCGCCGTTGAGATCGCGCTGTGGGACATTGCGGGGAAGGCCGCGAGCGTGCCGGTGTACCAACTCCTCGGCGGAAAGGTGCGCGACCGTGTGCGCATCAAACTCGTGGTGTGGGCACGCGACATCGACGGCTCGCGCAAGATGGCGGAAGAGCATCTCGCGCTCGGCGTCACCTGCGTGAAGGTGAAGACCGGTCTCGACCCCGAGACGGATATCGCGCGGGTACGCGCCGTGCGCGAAGTCACGCCGAAGCACATTCCCGTGACGATCGACTCCAACTGCGGCTGGACGATTCAGCAGGCGAAACACTGCCTCCGTGAACTCGCGGACGTGAAGCTCTTGCTAGCAGAACAACCGATTCCCGCGGGCGATCCGGCGGCGCTCGCGGAACTTCGCCGCTATACGGACACGCCCATCATGGCCGACGAGAGCGTGTTCACGCTTCAGGACGCGTGGCTGCTGAGCGTTCACCGCGCTGCGGATGTGTTCAGCGTGTACCCCGGCAAACATGGTGGCATTGCGGGGACAGCAGAAATCATCGCGATCGCGAAAGCGGCGGGGCTGCGCTGTACCATCGGCAGTAACCTCGAACTCGGCATCGGCACGGCGGCCATGCTGCACGTCGCGGCGGCATTCCCCGAAGTCGATTGCGACACGTTCCCGGCGGACACTATCGGGCCGTTCTACCACGACGGCGAAATCATCACGAAGCCGCTCGACCTCGGCCCTCCGTATGCGAAAATCCCCGACGGCCCCGGCCTCGGTGTTGAATTGGACGAAACCGCGCTCGCGCGGTTTCGTGTTGGCTGAAGTCGCTTCCACCCCGAAGAGGAAACTTCCATGCTGCCCCGCCTCTCCACACTTCTCGGCGTGTGCGTGCTAGCCGCGCCCGCGTTCGCGGCAGATGAAGTGCCCGCGAAGCTCGCCCCGTACTTCAAGCCGCCGGCCGAACTCGCGAAGGACTTCGGCACCTACCGCTCGCCGCTCAAGTTCGATGACGGCACGGGCGTGAAGAACGCGAGTGACTGGGACAAACGCCGCGCAGAGCTACTGAAGTACTGGCACTCGCAGATGGGCGAATGGCCGAAGTTGCTCGACAAGCCGAAGGTGGAACTCGGGCCGAAGGAAGACCGCGACGGCGTCACGCAGCACAAGCTCAAGATCGAGACTGCGCCCGGGCGCGTTGTGGAAGACGCGTACCTACTCGTGCCGCCAGGGAAGGGGCCGTTCCCCGCTGTGGTCGTCGTCTTCTACGAAGCGAACACCGGCATCGGAAAGGGTAAGTCGGAGTTTCGCGACTTCGCCGTTCAACTCGCGAAGCGCGGGTTCGTGGCGCTCTCGCTCGGCGGAGACCCGAACACGTACTACCCGACCAAGGCCGAGTGCAAGATTCAGCCGCTGTCGTTCCACGCTTACGAGGCCGCAAACTGTCACACCGCGCTGTCGCAGATGCCGAACGTGGACCCGAAGCGGATCGGCGTCGTGGGCCACTCTTACGGCGGCAAGTGGTCGATGTTCGCGGGCGCGCTGCACGACAAGTTCGCGTGCGTCGCGACCTCCGACCCCGGTATCGTGTTCGACGAGAAACGCTCGAACGTGAACTACTGGGAACCGTGGTACCTCGGCTTCGATCTCGCGCTCAAGGATCAGCGGAAGTCCGGCATTCCGAATGAAAAGAACCCGCGAACCGGGCCGTACAAGAAGATGATGGAGGACAAGCGAGACCTCACCGAACTGCACGCGCTGATCGCCCCGCGCCCGTTCTTGGTTAGCGGCGGTGCGGAGGACCAACCGGAGCGCTGGAAGGCGCTGAATCACAGCATCGCGGTCAACAAACTGCTCGGCGTCGAGAACCGCGTTGCGATGACGAACCGCAAGGCCCACTCACCGGATGCGGAGTCGAACGAACTGCTCTACCTGTTCTTCGAGAACGCGCTGAAGCCGTGATCGGTTTCCGCCGCAAGCGGCAGGAAGAGGTGCCGGACACATTGATCTTGTTGTCGTCCCTGTGCGCGGGGATAAGATGACGGCTTCCCTCGTGCCCGTGACCACGGCTCCCTCATGCCCCGTGCTGGTTCGGACGAACCCGACTCTTTCCCAGCGCAGACGCGTGCGGACGTGGTCGTTGTCGGCGGTGGGCCGGTCGGGTGCGCTACTGCGCTTGCGTTCGCCCGGACCGGTGCCCGCGTGTGCCTCGTTGATGCTCGCCCACAGAGCCTCCGGCTTGGCGGCGAGTGGCTGCACCCGACCGGGGCCGGTATCCTCGCGGATCTCGGCGTCGATTTCGCGGCCGAGAGCATTCCGCACGCACCGGGTCGCGGGTTCGCGATCTTCCCGAAGGAGTCCGACCCGATCGTGCTGCCCTACGTCGGCGGCGAACTCGCGGTCGGCTGCCAGCATCACCTCCTGATCGAAGCGATCCAGAAGACACTCGCACGCTGTCCGAACGTGACCATGCTCGCGGGGTGCCGCGTCACGGAAGTCGCGCGCGGCCGAGTCGCCGTCGCGACACCCGACCGAAAGCGGAGCATCGAAGTCACGGCCGATCTGGTTGTGGGTGCGGATGGTCGGCAGTCGGTGGTGCGCCAGATGCTCGGCCACCCCGGTGGCTCGCAGCCGATCTCGTACATGCTCGGCGTGCTGATCGAAGCGAGTGCGCTTCCGTGTACCGAGTTCGGGAATGTGTTCCTCGGTGGCCCTGGTCCGGTGCTCGCGTTCCGGGTCGATGTGAATCAAGCGCGGGTGTGCTTCGACGTGCCCGCGGACCGCGTCGCGTGGGTGCGGAACCCCTCCGGACTTCTCGCCGCGTACCAGCCCACACTACCGCGACCGGTACACGAAGCGTGCGAACGCGCACTCGCGGTTGCGCCGCCAGCGGTCGCGGCGAACCAGTGGCTCCGCCGCCGACAGTACGGGCGCGACGGCGTCGCGCTCGTCGGCGACGCGGTTGGTCACTGTCACCCGCTCTGCGCGGTCGGCATGTCGGTGGGCTTCCTCGACGCGGTCACGCTCGCAAAGTCGAAGTCGGTCGAAGAGTACGCTTCGAGTCGGCGCTCTGGCGGGCGTGTCCCGGAATTGCTCTCGATGGGCCTTTACGATCTGTTCGTGGGCGCCGACGCGGGCACGTCCGAATTGCGCGAAGCGGTGTACCACACGTGGCGTTCGTCCGCGGCAGCGCGGCACGACACGATGCGCCTGCTCGCGGTGCGCGAGACTCGCCGGGCCGCCCTGGGCGTGACGTTCGCGAGGCTCCTGGTCGCGGCCTCGCGCCGGGTCGCGCTCGGCTCGGTGCGCCGGCCGGTCGGGTACACGCTCGGCGCCGTTGCCGGGTTCGCGAACTGGGCCGGATGGTTCGCCCGCGAATCCCTCACGAACTGATGCCCTACACCGACACCTCCGACGCGGCCACACGCGCGGCCGATCACCTCCTCGCCATTCAACAGCCGCAAGGGTGTTGGGAGGGCGAAATGGTCTGGTGCCCGGTCGTCACCGCGCAGGTCGCGATCACGCGGCACGTCGTCGGCTTTCCGTTCTCGACCGAAGACGCCGCGAAGGTTCTCCTTCACTTCGAGCGCACGCAAACACGCGACGGCGCCTTCGGTCTGCACCCCGAACACTCCGGCTCGGTGTTCGTCACCAGCATGGTGTACGTCGCGTGCCGGTGCCTCGGCGCGACCGCGGATCACCCGCTCGCGGTCCGCGCGCGGGGCTGGTTGCACGCACAGCCGGGCGGCATTCTGTCCGTGCCGACATGGGGTAAGTTCTGGCTGGCATTACTCGGGCTGTACGGCCGCGACGGGCTTCGGCCGCTCGTGCCGGAACTCGCGCTGTTACCGCGTGTGGTCCCGGTTCATCCGATCAGGTTCTACTGCCATACGCGATACGTGTATCTCGCGATGTCGCTCCTTCAGGGGAGCCACGCGAAGTTCGATCTCGGTCTGCTCGCGGATGAACTTCGCGCGGAACTCTATGGCCCGGTCGGACCGCCGAAGTCGTTCCGCGAGCACCGCTATCACCTCGCGCCGTCCGACGCCTTCGAGCCGCCGAACCTGCTGATCCGCGCGGCCGAACGCGTCATGGGTTGGTACGACCGTGTGCCGGTTCGCAAGTTGCGCGAGCACGCGTTGCGCAAGTGCGCGGACCTGATCGCGCGCGACCTCGACGCGACCGGCAACCTCACGCTCTCGCCCGTAAACGGTGTGTTGAACGTCCTCGCGCTCCACGCGCGCGGCGCGGGCCGAGAACTCATCGCGAAGTGCGTTGAGGGTTTCGAGTTCTACCGGTTCGACAATGTGGATCGCGGGCTGCGTTACGCCGGCGGGTGTACACGCGTCTGGGACACCGGCTTCGCGGTGGAAGCACTCCTCGCGAATCCGGCTGTGACACGTGCGAACCGCGAACCGCTCCAGCGGGCCTACCGGTTCTTGGCCGAACACCAGATGACGAAGTCGGTCGCGGGGCGTGACCCGATGTTCCCGGACCGCGCGTTCGGTGGGTGGTGCCTCGGCGACGCGAAGCACGCGTGGCCCGTCAGCGACTGCACCGCGGAAGCTCTCTCTGCGATCCTCGGAATGCACGCGCTGAAGCTCGCGCCCGACGACCGCATCCCGGATTCGCGGCTGGCGCTCGCGGCCGATTTCATCCTGTCGCGCCAGAATCGCGACGGCGGGTTCGGCTCTTACGAACGAGCGCGAAGTCCGCGCTGGCTCGAACGGCTGAACCCGTCGGAGATGTTCACGCGCTGCATGACGGACCAGTCGTATGTCGAATGCACTGGCTCGTGCCTTGTCGCGCTGTCGCGTTTCCGCACTGCGGTTCCCGCGCACGCGCCGAAGCGCATCGCCACGGCAATGCGTCGCGGCGCACGCTTTCTGCTGTACCGTCAGCGACGCGACGGCGCGTTCCCCGGTGCGTGGGGGGTGTATCTCACTTACGGCACGTTTCACGCGGTTCGCGGGCTGCGTGCTGCCGGTTACGCGCCCGATCATCCGGCACTTCAGCGCGCCGCGAACTGGCTCCTTCAACACCAGAAGCCCGACGGCGGATGGGGCGAGCACCACACCGGTTGCCTTCGACAGGAGTACGTCGAACACCCAACCTCACAGGCGACGATGACGAGTTGGGCCGTTCTCGCGCTGCGCGAGGTGGTCGGGCCAGGGCACCCCGCAGTGAGGAGCGGCGCGGAATCGCTAGCCGCGCTCCAGGGCGAAGACGGCTCGTACCCGCGCGAGGCGGTGAACGGCGTGTTCTTCGGAACCGCGATGCTCGACTATGATTTGTACCGCGCGTACTTCCCCGCGTGGGCGCTCGCGGCTACAACAGCGGGGAGTTGATGAGCGATTAGCTCGTGGGTTTCCCACAGGATGATGTTGCGTCGTCCGAGCTTCTGCCTCCACATGCGTCGCGGGGAAGGCTGTTCCAGCACCGCTATCGCCGGGCGCCCCCCGGCGCGCCGGCAGGTCTGGAACAACCCCGCCGTTCGTGGTTCCTGCCGGCGCGCCGGGGGGCGCCCGGCGGCGGTGCCGTGAGCCTTCCGCGCCACAGGTCGAGAAGTAACTGCTCAGGCAACTCCGAACACCCCGGCTCCGCCGGGGTGTTCGCGTTCCGCGCGTCATTCTAACGACCATCGACGTTCCACGTGGAACGTTGGGGGGCTTGGGAAATCGGCGCTACCCTGGCGGGATAGCAAGTGACGTTCCCGAAAGTTTCCGTCCATGTCATTCCCGCTGGGGCAAACAGACCCGCGTGCGCGTCGCGTGTCATTCACCGCACCATGCTCCACTACCCGAAGATCCCCGGCAGCGGGGGCCGCGCCGCTCGGCCGCTGTGTCGCGTACGACAAGCTCGACGGCACCAACCTCCACTGGTGCTGGGAGCGCGACTTCGGCTGGCATGCAAAGCAACAGCGAACAGCAAGCGTGTCGTGGCGCAGCTCGCGAGCGGAATCGGAACTCACGTGTCCCGATCACCCGCGTGATCAGAGAAGCGAGAGGATCATCTTCGCGAACCGACACTCCCGCCGACGGCAACTTCACGTTCCACACCCGCCCGATCAACATCAGTCTGGCTGCCGCCGTTGGTGTTGAGCCGTTGGCGCCTGAACACAACGGGCCTTCGGTGAACGTGGCCACTACCCTATCCGAGCCACGCGCGTATTACCGCACCCCGACCGCAGCATTCCTGTTTGAGTCTTACAGCCATGATCGACCTCCGCAGCGACACCGTCACGAAACCGACGCCCGGCATGATGGCCGCGATGCTGTCCGCACCGGTTGGCGATGACGTGTTCGGCGAAGATCCCACGGTGAACGCAATCGAACGCCGCACCGCCGCGATGTTTGGCCTCGAAGCCGGGCTGTTTGTCCCAAGTGGCACGATGGCGAACCAGATCGCGGTGCGCGTTCACTGCCGCCCGCAGGACGAGATTCTGCTCGAAACGAATAGCCACATCTGCTTGTGGGAAGCCGGCGGCGCCGCGGCCCTCAGCGGCGTGACCCTCCGTACGATCGACAGCCGCACCGGGGACGGACTACTCGGGGAGGGCGACTTCGCGGACAAGGTTCGACCCGACGACATGCACTCCGTTCGCACGCGACTCGTGTGTCTGGAGAACACGCACAACCGCGGCGGCGGCACGGTGTACTCGCCCGACGCAATCAACGCGATCGCGCGCTGGGCACGGCAGCACAAACTCGCGATGCACCTCGACGGCGCACGCATCTGGAACGCGATCGTGAAGACCGGCGTCCCGGCGAAAGTGTGGGGCGGGATGTTCGACACCGTGAACGTGTGCTTCAGCAAGGGGCTGGGCACGCCGGTCGGGTCGATGCTGCTCGGTTCGAAAGACCTGATCGCGCACGCCCGGCGTATCCGCAAGTTGTTCGGGGGGGCGATGCGGCAGATCGGGTTCCTCGCGGCGGCGTGTGACTACGCGATCGACCACCACATCAACCGGCTCGCGGACGATCACGCGAACGCGAAGATCGTCGCGGACGCGGTCGCGGAGGTGCCGGGGTTCACGCTCACGCCGCACAAGGTGGAAACGAATCTGGTGTGGTTTGAAGTGGACTCGCGCCACGGAAGTGCGAAAGAAGTCGCTGATCGCCTGAAGGCGAAGGGCGTGCTGGTGGCTCCGCTCGGAACGCGAGTGGTGCGTGCGGTCACGCACCTGGACGTGACCCGCGAGCAGTGCGAAGTGGCTGCTACTGCTATACGCTCCCTCGCGTAGCCGCGACCCGGAGGGGAGCGCGAAGGCTACCCACTACTTCTTCTCGTCTTTCTTCGGCTCGATCTTCTTCACACGGGTGAACTCTTCCTTCAGTCCGTCCGGGTCGATGAGTATCAATTCGTCGGCGGTGAGCTTCTTGATGATCAGCGTTTCTTTCTTCGTGCGGGTGCCCAGCCTCACGTCGTAAGGCAGTTCGTTCCCAACGACGCGGTACGTACCCTCGTACACCGACTGCGTGCCGTTGGCGAGCATCTGGCGGATGACCATCTTCCCGCTCTGGTGGAAGTCGAGTTCCAGGTTCACGTCGGAACTGCCGCGCGAGTCGAGCGTCATCCGCCAAGTGCCGACGACCTTTTCGGCGTCGGCGCGCTCCTTCGGGACGGGTGCGGCAACCGCGAACGCACCCCACAGTGCGGCCAGAACGACGACAACGAAGCGCATGGCGACCCTCCCTCGATAGCACCAGGATACCCGCACTGGGTCGTCGCGTAAAGCGAGGCGCTCGCGGTCAGGATCTTTCACAGGATCATCCATCTGCTCGGCGATCACGACGGTGCGGACGAAATAACTCAGAACCGCTCTGGGCGGCAAGACAGTCATCCTGGCTTTCAGGCAGAACTGACCGCGCGAGTCGCCTCACCGCCTATTCAGCCTGTCGTCGGGAACTCGTGAACGTCCAGGTGAGTTCGTTGTGGTGCGGGCACTTGCATCGCCACGTGCCGGCCTTGGGTCTGCGCAAACGGCGGTGGACCGTTGCACACCCGGCACACGTCGCCTGCCACCCCGCCGCCTCTTGAGTCGTGAGGGGCACTACAGGCTCGCGTGTGGGGTCGCCCACGTACGCGAACACTAGCGGTGAGCGACCCGCACACTTGCACTGGTAGCCCCTCAGAGATTTCGGCCGCTTGTACCGATAGTGGGTCTTGTTGCAGGTCGGACACGTGGTCTGCCAGTCGCCGGGTTGCACAACTGTATCGGACGAGTCGTCGCAGGCTCGCGGCGTCGCCCCGATGCGGACCGCGACCGCCTTCCACGCGGGACCGTGTTTGGCTTCTGGGCCAGCGAGCGCGTGAGCGATCTCGTGCAATAGCGTGTCGAGTACCGCTGCGTCCGGGTTGTTGCGGGCGTAGTACTCGCTGATCTCGATTCGTTTCTTCCGGTACTTGCACACACCCAGTCGCCGCTTCGCGTCCGTCATTCCGAACGTCCACTCGCCCAGACCGTGTTCGGTCATCAGTCTCGCGGCGTTCTCGGTCAGTTGTTTCAGTTCCACGCCCAACACCCCGGAACTTTGCGGTCCACATCGAACCATATTACCACGACCGCGTGTGCGCCCGGGGTCGCCTGTAGCGTGTGGTGCCAACTGCCGGGCATCCGGTTACTCTTTCTTCGGCTTGCCGAACTGCTTCCAGTAGAGTTCCTTGAACGGGTTCTCTTTCGGCCCAACGGCGTCCTCGTTCACCAGGTACGGCGGCAGCGACGCCCACCACGTGTCGTACTCGGCATTGAGTTTCTTCACCACGTCGGGGTGCTTCTCCGCGACGTCGGTCTTCTCGCCGTAGTCCGCCAACACGTCGAACAGTTCCCACTTCTGTTTCCCCTTGCCGGCCGAGACCAGATGCCACTGCGGCGCGCGAACGCTACAGCCGGCGTACTTGTGGTCGTCCACCTTCGCCCCCTTCGGCCACCGGCCGACGTGAGTAAAGAGCGTACGGTCGGCCCACTCCGCTTTCGGGTTCTGAAGGAGGGGAACGAGGCTGCGCCCTTCGACCTGCTTCTTCACATCATCGGACAGTTTCGCGCCGGCGAGTTCCGCGAGCGTCGGAAGGAAATCGATGTGTGCGGCGAGGCGGTCGCAATCGCCGGGCTTGAGGGTTCCCGGCCAGCGCCAGAACGACGATGCTCGCGTGCCGCCGAGCCACGGCGTCACCTTCTGTCCACGCATCCCGGCGTTGAAGATCGGCGCGCCCGCAGTGCCGCCGTTGTCGTTCATGAAGACCACGAGCGTGTCCTTCTCCAGGCCCCATTCCTTCAACTTGTCAAGGAGTCTGCCGACGTTGTCGTCGATGTTCGCGATCATGCCGAAGAACTTCGCGACGTTCGCTTGCTTCACCTTGTCCTTGTAGCGTGCTTCGTCTTCGGGTCGAACGTCCAGCGGCGCGTGCGGCGCGTTCGGAGTGATGGTGCAGTAGAACGGCTTGTCCTTCCCCTTCATCCCTTCGATCCACTTGGTGGCTTGTGCGAAGAACACGTCTGTGCAGTAGCCCTTGGTCTTCTCGAACTTCCCGTTGTGAAGGATTGTCGGGTCGAAGTACGAGTTGCCCGGCGCGTCGCCGCAACTCCCCGCGTAGGACTGCCCGATGCCGCCGCACCCGTGGATGAACATCTCGTCGAAGCCGCGCTTGTCGGGCCAGCGATCCGGTTCGTCGCCGAGGTGCCACTTACCGAAGATGCCGGTTGTGTACCCGGCGGTCTTCAACACCTGCGCGAGCGTGGTCGCCTTGGGCGTGAGGCGCTCGCGTTCGAGGATGGTGTGCGTGATTCCGTTCTTGAACTCGTGCCGCCCGGTCATCAGCGCGGACCGGGTGGGCGAGCACGTGGGGCTGACGTGGAAGTCGGTGAACCTGACGCCTTCGGCGTGCAGTCGATCGAGGTTCGGCGTCTTGAGGACCGGGTTCCCGTGAGCGGAGATGTCGCCGTATCCCTGATCGTCAGTCAGCACGAACACGATGTTCGGCTTCTTTCCAGGAAGCGGATCGGCAGCCGACGCTCTGCCGAGGGAACAGCCGAACAGGACAAGGAGCACAGCGAGAGAGCGGGTCACGGGAACACCTCCGGGTCGAGAGAGTAAATGGCGGCCCCCAGATAGAAGCTACGCAGTTGGCTGTCGCGGGTCGGGTGTATTCGCCATCGGCACATCACTCGCTCACGCCGCTGGGACGCACGCCTTTTCCCTTCGTGCCCGTGAGTGCGTCGCCAAGATCGGCCCGCGCTCGTTCGACCTGAACCATCAGTTCCTTCACCACTTGCGGGTTCTTCTCAGCGACGTTCACAGTCTCACCAATGTCGGCACTCAGGTCGTACAGCGCGAGTGGGGTCTTCTCGACCTTGTATCCGTGGCGGCTCGCGATGCCGCGCACGCCCGACACGCTCATCGCCTCGGGCGTCATCTTTGCGTAGTTCGCGGGCTTGCCGTCGGTGCCGGGCGGGCCGTTCACGGTGAGGTAGTCGTGCGGCACGTGCAGCTTCCACTTCCCCGACCGCACCGCGTGAAGTTCGTCCCCGATGTAGAAGAAGTAGGCGGTCTGCGGTGACTTCGCGCCCGCTTCGCCGAGCAGCAGTGGCAACACGTCTTTGCCGTCGATCGCGAGATTCGGGTTCTCCGCGCCACTCAGTTTGCAGAACGTCGGCAACAGATCGATGGACATGAACGGCTCGTCGCTGGTGCGCTTCGCGGGCACCTTCCCCGGCCATCGCGCGATGCACGGCACGCGCACCCCGCCCTCGAAAGCGGTTAACTTCCCTTCGCGTAGCGGCCCGGCGCTGCCCGCGTGCGTCCCGTACGACAGGAATGGCCCGTTATCCGAGAGGAACAGTACCAGTGTGTTCTTTTCCAGGTCGTATTTCTTGAGCGCCGCGAGCACCTCGCCCACGCTCCAGTCGAGTTCTTCGACCACGTCGCCGTACACGCCGCCGAAGGACTTACCCTTGTACTCCGGCGATGCAAAGATCGGCACGTGTGGCATGACGTGCGGCATGTACAGGAAGAACGGTTCGTGCTGGTGCTGCGCAACGAACTCGACCGCGAGGTCCGTGAACCGCCTGGTGAACCTCCCCTGGTCGGGGTCTTTCTCGATGACCTTTGTACCGCGATAGAACGGCAGCGCTGGTAGATCTCGCATGGTGGGGTGAAGTGGGCCGTTGTCGTTCGAGTACGGCAGCCCGGCGAAGTCGTCGAACCCGCGTTTCGTCGGGAGGAACGGCCCCCGGTCGCCGAGGTGCCACTTGCCGTAGCACGCGGTCGCGTAGCCCTTCGCCTTGAGGAGTTCCGGGAGCAACTTCTCTGCCGCGTGGATGCCGACCTTGCTCTGGTGATTGAGCGCGCCGGCCATCGACACGCGGTTCGCGTAACACCCGCTGAGCAGCGACGCACGCGACGCGGTGCAGACCGGTTGCGAAACGTAGAAACTGGTGAAACGCGTACCTTCGGTCGCGAACCGGTCGATGTTGGGCGTCTTGATCTTCTTGTTTCCATAACAGCCGATATCGCCGTAGCCGAGATCATCCGCGAGTATGACGACGACGTTCGGAGGGCGTTCGGCCGCAACCGCGCAGAGAGAACCCGCCAGCGAGCAAAGAACGGCAAGGAGATGGCGAAGCATGGGGAGGTACTCTCGCGAGGTCACGGGGTGTGATCGGCGCGGCTCTTGATCGGATTCGCCACTGCGTCGGGCACGAGTGGGAAGAACCTGTACCCGGTACGTTGCTCGACGGTCGCTACCGACACGCTGTACTTCTTCCAGTCGGTGCCGACGGTCTGGTCGTTCGGCATCCACACCGCGAACGCTTGCGATTGCGCGTCTGGCACGGCATCCTTGCCCGGCAACACGAGGACCACCTTCCACACGCTCTCGGGTACGACTATCGGCTGGGTCTTCCCGATCGTGAGTCGCTTCGCCTCGTCCTTTCCGATCTGCCCGGTGCCGCCCTGCCCGTGCGGCCCGCACGCGATGTGCAACTCCTTCCCCTGTTTCGCGAGGTCGCGGCACCGCTCTTCGAGGAGGCGCCACCCCTTCTGGTTGTTGTTCGGTGATTGCGGAACAACGTTTGTCAGGTAGAAAGTGATGTCGTTGTCGGGGTCGCTGGCTGAGCGGTCCTTCGACGCGCACATGTGTCCCTTGTCGAAGCCTGTACCAACGAAGTCATCGTTTCGGACGTGGTAGAATTCCTTCGGCAAATCGGGGTCTGATTTGAATGCGGTGCGGGTCGCATTCCCGATGTCGGCCGCGTTCAGGCTCCAACACACCCAGTTCGGGTTTCGGGTTGAGTCATTGTACGAGAGGACGAACTGCGGGCGGTCCATCAGGTACGCGTCTTTGCTCGCCGGATCGTGTTTGGCGTCAGCCGGCATCCCGAAGCGGATGTTCCGGTTCGCGAGCGTCTGCGGCGCGTCGCCTGGGCGCGGTGCCGGCGAGGGCGTGGGCTCCCGACCCAACCGCAGGAACGCAATGACAACGCCGACGAGGAGGAGCACGGCAGTGGCCGCGATCCGCTGCGTCGGTGTCAGGTAGTCCAGGAAACTGTTCAACGCCATTGAGCGGCTCCGAAAATCGTAGTCATCACGCTCCGCGTGATGTCGTCCTGTGATGGTTATCCTCTCGTGCCATGGTGTGAACCACCTGGTTTCTATTGCCCGCGAACGATTTTGAGGACGCGACCGTTGTTTGCATCGGAGATGTAAATGTCGCCGGTCTTGGGGTGAACGATGACGCCATGCGGCTGGCTGAACTCGGCCTTCAATGGGTCGCCGTCGCCCAGGCCGTTGCCTTTCTTGCCGCCCGCGACGAGTGTTAGCGTGTTGTTTTTTGGGTTGAATCTCACGATGCGGTGGCTCTCCGTGTCCGCGATCAGAACGGAGCCATCCTTGTCGATGCACAGATGTTTCGGGCCGTTCATCGCGGCTTCGAGCGCCTTGCCGGTGCCCGCGCCCGCCTTGCCCGTACCCGCGACGGTGCGAATCTTCCCCTTGGCGTCGACAACGCGCAGCGCGTGCCCGCCGCGTTCCAGAATCCAGAGGTTGCCGTCCTTGTCCACCGCGTGCGCGCGTGGGTCGATGAGCGGTTGCTTGGCCGCGTCTTCCCCGTCTTTGGGAACGCCGCGTTCCCCGGTCCCCGCAACCGTGGTCACGATCCCGCTCGCCATCTCCACTTTGCGGATGCGCTTGTTGTCGAGGTCGGTGACATACAAGTCCTTCTTGTCGGGGTCGAAGCTGACGCAGAACACGCCGCCGAACTTCGCTTTGCTCGCCGGCCCGCCGTCGCCGGAGAAGCCCTTCTCGCCGGTCCCCGCGAACGCGTGGACGGTCTTCGTCTTCGGGTCGAACACGCGGATGCGGTTGTTCCAGGTGTCGCCCAGGTAGACGTTCCCGTCGCTGCCCACCGCGAGCGAGTGCATGCCGTTGAAGGTCGCCTTTGGACCTGGGCCCCCGTCGCCGTCGTTGCCTTTCTTGCCTTCGGTGCCCGCGAGCGTGACGAGTTTTCCATCCGTGACCGTGCGCAGACGTTCGCCCTTCGCCATCTCGACGATGTAAATGGTTCCGTCCGTGGTGAAGTCCACGCCGAACGTCTGGATCATCTTCGCTTTCGTCGCGTCGGCGCCGTCGGCCCCGGTCCCGCCGCCCGCGACAAGGCTGATCTTGTCCGCGCGTCCGGTGGACGCGCAGACCAGTAAAAAACACGACACGAGCGAGAGAAGGCGCATGGTTACTACCTCAGGGTGTGATGTGAAGGTACGCGGGCCGGGGTGCCTGTGTCAACGTGGCGGCCGGTGAGGGTCACTTTCACTACGTTTTTCGCGCTCGCCGTTGCTCTCGCGATCGAATAATGTGGCTTGGCGGGCGCCACGTGGGCGCCCACCATCACAACGGAGCGTGAAATGCGGACTCTAATCGGATTCGGACTCGTTCTTGCACTGACCTGCGGCGCGACCGCGGCAAACCAGCAGAAGCTCGACGGCAAGAAGCTCGTCGGCAAGTGGGAACCAGCCACGCCCAAGAAGGGCGAGCAGATGGTGATGGAGTTCACCAAGGACGGTAAGATCGTCGTCACCGGCGATATGGGCGGCAAGGAAGTGAAAATCGAAGGTACCTACAAACTCGACGGCGACAAACTGTCCTTCGTCCTGAAGTTCATGGACATCGAGATCAAGGAAACGGTCACCATCACGAAGTTGACCGACACCGAGATGGAGGGCGAGGACAAAGACAAGAAGAAGGAGTCGTTCAAGAAGGTCGCGCCGAAGTTAGAGAAATAGCCCGGTTCGGGCGGACGGGCAACACCGACGGCCGCGAGGGCAGCTCGCGGCCGTAGGTGTTTTTTCAGACCGTGCGGATTTCTACTCGCCGCGTTTGGGTGGTCCGTGTAGCTTTTCATCCAACGACCGCGCCGCGGTCGCCCCGTGTCGTGTAACTGGAGAAAGCAGATGCGTGCGCTGGTCGCGTCGGTCGCGTTCCTCGTCCTTGCCGGGTTCGCCGGCGCCGCGGACGAGAAGATTGATGCCAAGAAACTGGTCGGCAAGTGGGAACCGTCGAAGCCCGAAAAAGACGGCCCGAAGATGGTACTGGAGATCGCCGAGAAAGGGAAGTTCACGCTTCACGTGACCTTCGCGGGGAAGACCGAAAAGGTCGATGGCACGTACAAACTCGACGGCAACAAGTTGGAAGTCGAGATGACCTTCATGGGGAAGACCGAGAAGGAAACGCTCACGATCGTGAAGCTCACGGACACCGAAATGGTGTCCAAGGACTCCAAGGGCAAGGAAGACACGATGAATCGCGTGAAAGAAGCGAAACCGAAAGAGAAAGATAAGAAGTAACGACCGCGTGAGCGTAACGCGTGACGGCCGCGGGGAAACCCGCGGCCGTCGTGCGTTACGGGGGTTGCCCGGTGCGCACGTCCGAAGATTGTGGCTTTTAGGGTGGATCGCTCGCAAGACCCTGGTGAAGGGAAACTTGAAGTCGCGCCGGACTGTGGGTAATGATAGACTGATCCCGCCCGCCAACTCGCCCGCTCCCACCTGGCCCACCATGAGCCTCCGCATTCGACTGCTTGCGGTCCTCTCGCTCTTCTGCGTGATCGCACGGCCCTCGACTGCGGCCGACCCGCCGCTACCGCCCGAAGACGTCAGGTTCTTCGAGACGCGGGTCCGGCCGCTCCTGATCGAGAAGTGCTTCAAGTGCCACGGCCCGGCGAAGCAAAAAGGCGAACTGCGCCTCGACTCAGCCGAGGCAATCAAGAAGGGCGGCGGTTCGGGGAACCCGCTCTTCGTTGCGGGAAAACCGGACGATAGTCTTCTGCTTCGCGCGGTTCGCCACGCCGACGGTGTGGAGAAGATGCCGCCGGACGGGCAGTTGAAGGACGCCGAGATCGCTGACCTTGCCGCATGGGTCAAGCGAGGCGCGCCGTTCCCGGTTGCGGCCAAAGTCGTCGGCTCCGACCCCGCGAAGCACTGGGCATTCCAGCCGGTCTTGCGACCGGAAATCCCGAAGACCAAAGACCAACCCTCAACTCCGCTCGACGCGTTCGTGCTCGCAAAGCTCGAAGCCGCCGGGTTGAAGCCGGCCCCACCCGCCGACAAACGCACACTGATTCGCCGCGCCACGTTTGACCTTACGGGCCTCCCGCCGACGCCGGAAGAAGTCGAAGCCTTTCTGAAAGACACCTCGACGGAAGCGTTCACAAAGGTGGTCGATCGGTTGCTCGCGTCGCCGGCTTACGGTGAGCGGTGGGGCCGTCACTGGCTCGATGTCGCCCGTTACGCGGACTCCAACGGCCTCGACGAGAACACCGCGCACGGCAACGCGTGGCGCTACCGCGACTACGTCATTAAGGGCTTCAACGCGGACAAGCCCTACGACCGCTTCCTGCTCGAACAGGTGGCGGGTGATCTGCTTTGGAAGGTGGAAGGTGGAAGGATGAAGGATGAAAAGAAGGTCGGGCCAACTCGGGGTTCCGATTCATCCTTCATCCTTCATCCTTCATCCTTCGATCCCGTAGTCGCCACCGGGTTCCTCGCGCTCGGGCCGAAGGTGCTGGCCGAACCGGACGAGAAGAAGATGGAACTGGACATCGTGGACGAGCAACTCGACACGTTCGGGCGCACGGTGATGGGCCTCACGCTCGGCTGCGCGCGGTGCCACGACCACAAGTTTGACCCGGTGAGCGCGGCCGATTACTACGGGCTGGCCGGTGTGTTCATCAGCACCAAAACGATGGAGCACTTCAAGAAGGTTGCGCGCTGGCACGAGAACCCGCTCGCGACCGCCGATGATCTAAAACGAAAGGCCGAGCACGACGCGGCGGTGGCGAAGCTCAAGGGCCGCATCAAGGAACTGACCGGCAAGAATGACGACCCGGCGAAGGCGGAACTGAAAACGCTCCAGGCGGAACTCGCGACACGGGAGAAGACTGCACCGGAGTTGCCCTCCGCGATGGGCGCGACGGAAGGCAAGACGTCCGACGTGCCGCTGTTGCGACGCGGCAACCACCTTACGCCCGGCGCGGTCGTGGCGCGGCGGTTCCCCGTTGTACTTGCTGGCGAGAAGCAGCCCTCGCTGCCGAAGGACCAGAGTGGCCGGCTCGAACTCGCGAAGTGGCTCATCGACCCGAAGCATCCGCTGACCGCGCGTGTGATGGTCAACCGCGTCTGGCGCTGGCACTTCGGCAAGGGACTGGTGCGCTCCGTGGACAACTTCGGTCTGATCGGCGAAAAGCCCACGCACCCCGAACTGCTCGACTATCTCGCGTCGGAGTTCGTGCGGGATGGATGGAGCCTGAAGAAGCTCCACAAGCGACTCATGCTCTCCGCGACCTACCAGTTGAGCAGCGCGCACGACCTGAAGGCCGCGACCGCGGACCCGGACAACCGGTTGCTGTGGCGGGCGAATGGTCGGCGACTCGAAGCCGAGGCGGTTCGTGATTCGCTTCTCGCCGTCGGCGGGTTGCTCGATCGTACCGCGGGCGGTCCGGCGCTCACGCACGTGAAGAACCGCGACTACATCTTCGACCACACGTCGAAGGACAAGACCACCTACGCGAGCGACCGGCGTTCGGTCTACCTGCCAGTGATCAGGAACAACCTGTACGACGTGTTTCAGTTGTTCGACGCACCCGACCCGGCCGTTCCCAACGGCGATCGTGCCACGACTACCGTTCCGACGCAGGCGCTGTTTTTCCTGAACAGCGAACTCGCGGCCCGCGCCGCGGACGCGCTCGCCGGGCGTGTGCTCGCGGGGAACCTCGACGACAGCGGTCGCGTGCGGGTGCTGTTCGCGCTGGCTTACGGGCGCCCGCCGACCGCGAAGGAAGTCGAACGTGTGACTGCGGGCGTCGCCACGTTCGAGCAAGAGTTTGCGACCGAGACGAACGCTGCGAAACGCCAACGGAAAGCGTGGGCCGCGGTGTGTCAGGCGGTCCTCGCGGCGAACGAGTTCGTTCACCTCAACTGAGCGCGATGGAGATTGGTCCCGTGAACCCGACCTTCTGGCCCTCGCGACGCGACGTCCTTCGCCACACTGCGTTGGGGTTCGGCGCGCTCGCGCTAAACGATCTGCTCGCCGCACAGGCCCTTGCTCGCACGTCGGGCTTGTCGGGAGCGCCAAAACCTCACTCTGCGCCGAAGGCGAAGCGCGTCATCTTCCTGTTCATGAAGGGCGGGCCGTCGCACATCGACACGTTCGAGCCAAAGCCGGTGCTCGACCGCGACGATGGCAAACCGTACCCCGGGACGCGCCCGCGCGTCGTGTTCGCCAAGACCGGCAACCTGCTCAAGTCGCCGTGGAAGTTCAATAAACACGGCGAGTGCGGCAGCCCGGTAAGCGAGCTGTTCCCGCACGTCGCCGGGTGTGTGGACGACATCTGCTTCGTTCACTCGCTGCACGGTACGAACCCGGCGCACGGCGGCGCGGTGCTCAAACTCCACACCGGTAGCGACAACTTCGTCAGGCCGAGCATGGGCGCGTGGACGGCTTACGGATTGGGCACCGAGAACCAGAACCTGCCGGCGTTCGTCACCGTTTGCCCGACGCTTGCGCACGGCGGCGTGAACAACTGGGGTTCCGCGTTCCTACCGGCATCGTGCCAGGGCGTGCCCATTGGGAACGCGAGTACGCCTGTCGAGCAGGCGAAGGTGAAGTACATCGAGAACTCGAACCTCACCCGCGACGCTCAGAAGAAGCAACTCGACCTGCTCGGTGACCTGAACCGCGCTCACCTCGACCGCAGCGGCCCGGACGCGGCACTCGAAGGACGCATTGAGTCGTTCGAACTGGCCTTTCGCATGCAGCAGGCGATGCCGGAAGCCGAGAGTATCGCAAAGGAAACCGACGCGACGCGCAAGCTCTACGGGTTGGATGATCCGGTCACCGCGCCGTTCGGCCGGCAGTGCCTGCTGGCGCGCCGGTTCGCGGAACGCGGGGTGCGGTTCGTCCAGGTCACGCACAGCGACGACAAGGTGCAGTGGGACCAGCACGGCGACCTGCGCAAGGGGCACGCGAAGAACGCGCGAGAGGTGGACAAGCCCATCGCGGGATTGCTGAAGGATCTGAAGGCGCGCGGGCTGCTGAAGGACACGCTGGTGCTGTGGGGCGGCGAGTTCGGGCGCACGCCGACGGTCGAGGGCGGCGGCAACGACGGCCGCGACCACAACCCGGAGGGGTTCACGGTGTGGATGGCCGGCGGCGGGGTGAAGCCCGGCTTCCGGTACGGCGCGACTGACGATTACGGCTGGCACGCGGTCGAGAACAAGGTTCACGTCCACGACCTCCACGCGACCATTCTCGCGCTGCTCGGTCTGGATCACGAGAAACTGACGTTCCGCCACGCGGGCCGCGACTTCCGGTTGACCGACGTTTCGGGCACCGTGATGAAGGATTTGTTCGCCTGAATCGCGCAGCGCGTCACTTCGGCTGGAAATGTGTGGTGCCTCAACGGGCCGCGACCGCAAGCGAGCGGTTGAGGTCTGCCACTCCCTTGCGGTCGCGGCTCGTTCCGTCGCGCCGTTTTTCCCGAAAGCGATCTCGGGTCTGTCCTGGGATCGATGTGTCGTCGTGTTGGATCGCGCGAAAGTCTTCGAGCTTCCACATTCTCTTTGGCTACGAGCCGGTCGCGGACGCGCTCGAACCGGTACGGTGGGACGAACTCGAAGCCAAGCTGGTGCGTGTAGCCTTCGGGGATGATGTGGTGGTTCGCGGTTGCGAGGCTGACCGCTGCTGGTGACGCTCCTGACGTGGTCTCGCGTTCGGACCACAAACCCAACGGGCCGCCGTTCCCATGACAGGAGCGTCGGCCCGTTGTGTCTCGTTCACAGCACTACTGGAGCAGGAAGTATCCCGGGTGCTTCAACAACCGGATGAGAACGGCCTGCTGCGTGATGCCCATCGGGCCGCTCATGAGAGTTACGAAGTTGTTCAACTCCGCGCTGGTAGGCGTGCGGAGCAGGTACGACTGGTAGAACCGCGTAATGAGCTGCTGCCGGTACTCGGTCGAATTAAGTATCTGTAGTGCGACCGAGAACCGCGCGGCCGAGAGCAGGGCGGTGGTGGCGGTCTGGGTGTTGAGGTAGTCGAGTTGCGTCACGGCAATCGCGTCGTCAGCCATGCGGCCGAGCAGCGCGTTGTAGACCTTCGCGATCCAGCCCGAGTTGGCACTGCCCGGCCCGCTGAGAAGGAAGAATTCCGTGCTGCGGAGGATGTTGGCGACGACCGCCTCGAGCCGCATGGTCACGGTCGCCGTGGTCGGCGGCGTTGTCGTGATGTTCGAGACGTAGGGGACGATACTCTGGTAGAACGCCTCTTGTGCGTTCAGTTCGGCTTGCGTTGGCACCCGCGCCAGGCCGGGCAAACTCAGGAACTGCGTGTAGTAATCGGTGTAGAACCGGTCCCGAGTCTCTCGGTTGCTAAGGATTGTGGTGAGCACCGTCGCGCGGGTCGTGGTGTAGTCCGCCAGAAGGCCCGTGAGCGTGCTGGTGAACTCGACCCCGGTGACCGGATCCGTGTCGATTGTCGCCCGACCGAGGACGCGGGTGTACAGACTCTTCAGCCACTCGAAGTTGCTGTCACCACGAACCCGCAGGTACTCGGATGACGCGACGAGCGAGATGATAACCTGTTGGTCGCCGGTGGGCTGCCCGGCAACGCCACTGGTCCGCAATAGTGTCAAGAAGTTGGTCGCGGGTAGCGCGTTGTACGGGTACCCCGTGGTCTCGTCGATCCTCGCGTCGAAGCTATTACGCACCGGGTTGCGGCCGAGGAACAGGCGCATGTACTCGGTGACAGTCTGACGCAGCGCGTCATCACTGAACACCAACTGGTTCGTGACTTGCGTCCGCGTCAGGCTACTTGGGAATGCCGGAGCGACCACGCCGGGGAGTACATCGCGGTAGAGACTGATGATCCAGGTCGCGTTGCTGTTGTTCCCGCCGAAGGGAACGTTGATGAAGTACTCGTTGCTGGCAAGCAGTTGCACCACCAGCCCGCGGATCGTCTGCGTGCCGTTCTGGATCGCTGTACGTGTCGTTTCCAGTTCCATCGCCGCGCTGCCGCTGGTTGGTACACGCCGCAGATACCGCTGGTACGTGCCGTTGACGAGGTTGTCGATCTCCTCAGCGGAATTCACGAGGGTGGTCGCGAACCTGTTGAGCGATGCACGTCGGACTGTCTCGACGGAATTGGCGAGAGGGAAGAACCCGGCTTGGTCCGGCTTGCGCCCGCTTGGTGAGATGCCCTGGAAGTCCTCGTACACTGCCGAGATGAACCGACCGTTGTCGTTGTTGTTCACCGAGATGAAGGTTGTGAACCGGTCGCCCTGGTTCGCGTTGCTGGGGAACGCGCCTACTGGCTGCTCACCATTGAACGGATTCTGATTCTGGTTCATCGGATTGCCGGTGTTTGCGTACGTCCCGTTCAGGTCGATGAAGTCCTTGAGTACCACTCCGACTGTGTTCGGCCCGATGAACAGCCGGTAACTGCTGTCCAACAGGCGCGGCGCAAACGTCAACCGATACGTCATGTTGGTGGTGTCGGTCGGAGCGATCGACAGCGGTGCCGCGATCCCACCAGGACCGTTCAGGAACGCCAGAGCGCTCTGGCCGAGGATAGGCGCGAACAGAAGCAGTTCGCTCTGGCCGAACGGGCGCCCGGCGAGCGACCGGAACACCCAGTCGAGCCAGTTCGGATCCGTCGCGACGCGCAGGAAACCCTGCTCCTGGCCGACGACCGAGGACACGAATTCGCTGCTCTCGTACCCGACCACCAGGTCGGTCAGGCCGTCCTGGTTGGTGTCGCCAGCAGCGAGGAAGGAGGGCTTGCTCCCGGTGAGTGGGTACGTGAACGGCGGCGCGAAGGCGAGCGTGTCCGGTCCCGGCACGGTCGCCGCTGTGGTGTTGTTCAGAACCGCCAGGCCACCGCCGGAGGCGCCGCTGCCGACCACGATGTCCAACTTGCCGTCACCAGTCATGTCGGCGAGTTGAACCTGCCGTGGGTTGGCTCCGGTCGCCACCATCGAGGGAGTGAACGCACCCCCTCCGTCATTGCGGAACAGCAGCGCCATACCCGCCGCGTTGTCGGAGATCGCAACGATATCCAGGTCGGTGTCGCTGTCGAGGTTGCCGACGGTGACCGAGGTGGTCGGCGTGTTTGTGCGCCGAACCCGCGTCGCTGTGGGGAACGTCCCCGGTGTGGCTGCGCTATTGATCAGCGTCACGAGACCGTTACTGCCGGACACGATCAGGTCAAGTCGGTTGTCGCCGTCCAGGTCGCCCAGCGCGAGGCCGGATGGCAACTGAAGTTCGGTGGCTCCTACCGTGCCCACAGTGTCGCCGAGCACGACCTTTGACAACGCGCCGAACCCGCCACTTCCGTTACCCAACAGGATGCTGGCAGTGTACTCGTTGGACAAGTTCACCGAGCGGTTCGCGACGACCAGGTCGAGACCCCCGATTCCGTCAACGTTCCCGACGGCCAACCCAAATGGGTTGTTCCCGCCATCGAGGTCGGTGCGGGTACCGAAACCGAGTTGCCCCACCGCCGCGCTGGTGTTGAGGAACACGCTGACGGTGTTCGTGGTAGTTGAGGTGAGCGCCGAGTTGGCGACCGCGATGTCCATCTTGCCGTCGTTGTTGAAGTCTGCCACGACGATAGTGGCAGGATCAGCGCCCATGGGGAGGTCGAGGGTGGCGTTGCGGGTGGGTGCCTGGCCCAGACGGACAAGCGTTGGGTCCGGCGAGAAGCCGCCACCGACCTTGCCAGCGTATACCCTCAGTTTGTTGTCACTGCCTGCCACGAGAAGGTCGAGAACCGGGGCGCCCGCTCCGTTGGCCCCCGTGGTCAGGCCGGTGAGATTACCCAGGGCCACGGCCTTCGTGGTGACGCCCACGGGCAACGCGTAGTCGTTGCCCAACCTCTGGTAGGCTTCAGTCGTGGAGATGATACGCGCGACGACGTTGCGAAGCAGACCGCCGCGGGCGAGCGTGGCGACGTGGTTCACGATCTCCGGGTTCGAAGCCCCGGACACGGGGTAATTGCGAGCCACCAGTTTGTTGTAGAGTGCCGCAACGAGGTTGGTGTGGAACTCGGCTGCCCGCACGTTGAGCGGGTTGACGAGGGCCGCGTTGGGCAAGCTCGTCGGGCCAGGTGGAGTGCCGTTCGCGGCTCTTGCCCCTGTGAGTAGTTGTGTGATCTGGAGGCGTGTTCGCGTGTTCGCGTTCAGGTCTGTGAGGAATCCTGCCGCGATAGTGTCGCCGGTCGCAGTGCGGAAGAACAGATCCTGCCACACCTTCTCGATCCAGGTTGCGTTCGTGTTGCCACCGAGGTTGGCGAAGTAGAAGTTGCTCGACGTGAGGAACGACGTGTATTCCAGTTCGCCTTGCAGTCGGCTGTCGTTCACCATCGTGCCGGACGACGCCGCAAACACCTGGTTGATGGTGAATTCGCCCGCGACGACATTGCCCGCACCAGTAAGTGTGGTGTTGAAGAAGTACGTTAGCCCGATGTTGATGTCGCCCTGGCTCGCGACGCGGTTCTGGTATTGCTGGACCAGTTCCTTGACGCGAGTGGTGGCGAAGTCGGTGCTGTTGAGCGCGAGCAGCGTGAGCAGCGTGCGCGGGGCGTTGTTCGAGTCCGCGGTGAAGGTGCGTGGGTCCACCGGCGTGTTGAATGTGACGTCGAGCGAGTTGAGCGCGCCGTCGGTTGTGGGCGACGCCGGAGCAACTAGTGTGATGGCCGGGCCGAACCGGGCCGTCGACAGAGTGAACACGCCGCGACCCTGCGTCGCGACAGCCAACACCTCAAAAGCGGCGTTGAACTGCACGTCCACGACTGGGGCGGCAGGCAGGCCGTTGCCCAGTGGCAGCCAGTTCGCCCCGCCATCACCCGAGATGAACATGCCGCGGTCGGTACCCAGGTACATTCGCCCCAACGGGGCGCCGGCGCTGACCCGCGGGTCGATGACCATCTTGTACGACGTCACCAGCGGAAGTCGCGTGGTTCCGGTGCCCGTCACCGCGGTCCACGTTGGGCTTGCCAAGTTGGCGTTGAGTGTCCGGTACACGCTGATCTGGCCAAATGGGGTCGCTAGCATCACGAAAACTGTGTTCCCGGTCGTGTCCCGTGGATCGACGGTGATCCCGTTGATCGCGAACGCGCCCCCCACGAGGGTGAGCAGGTTGCCGGTTATACTGACGAACGAACCAACGGCGGTGGTCCTGAGTACGTTGCCTTCGTTGGTCCCGGCCAGATACACGGTGCTGTTGCCCGAGAACGCAAGGGCCGAGTAACGCTCGGTGCCAGTCAGATCGGACAGGGGAATGGCATCAAACACGTTGCCGCCGGTGCGGGAAATGTACACCTGGTTGGTTCCGAAGAGCAACTCGTCGTAGAAGACGCCGTCCACGGCCACCTTCACTGGGTTGATCGCGAGGACTGGTGCGACCGCGGCTGTGTCCTGACTACTGATACCGGCGGAAGCACCCGTGGAGAACGTCTGTCCGGCGTCGATCGAGACCTCGGGGACGAGTGACGCCGAACCGTTGAACTGCCAGGCGCGGTACAGCGTGGTCACAGCGTCGAGTGGGGCGTCTGGAGCCAGGTTTGCGGCCACGATCTTGAACGCGTTCGGGATGTTGAGATTACCTGTGCTGACGGTCGGCCCGGTGAGGCCGCTCGTCTGCCAGGCTGACGGACCACCCGTGGTGGTCGCGGTTCCCACGCCCGAGGCGGAGATGTAGAGCGTAGTCCGAGTGGTCGGGTCGATCGCGACCGATGTCAGGTCGGTGATCTGGAGATTGCCGTTGAGTTCGGTGATCGTCATCCCGGCTGGGTTGAAGGTGGTAGCACCGCCACCGCCCCCGCCACCGCCACCACCGTCTAGAATGCCGGCGAAACTGCTATCGAAGTCGTACTGGAAGCCGAGCGCAGTGCCGCGGTAGAGGCCGTTCTCAGTGCCGAACAGGAGTCGGCCCTGAGTGTCGAATGCGATCCGGTGGATCGCAGTCGGCAGGCGCCGCTGACTGCCAGTGTTATCGAGGTTGCCTTGCCTGATCTGTGCTCGTTCGATGTCGTACCAGTACACCCCCTCGCCGCGGTAGGCCTGACCACCTATCCCGGTCACCGGGTTGACCGGATACAGCCCGAGCGCGAATTCTGCGGCTGCGGCCTTGTCGCGGTCATCGCCATCGTTGGGGAATACGCCTGGAGTTGTCTCGACTGTGGCGTCCCGAATGTTCCCGGTATCGACGCGGATCAGCGCGTGCTGTGGGGTGACGGAAGGATTGCTGAACAAGCGGTTCGAGCCGCCGACGTAGACCACGTTCGGGTTGCTCGGGTCCACCGACATCGCGCCAACTGTCGAACCTTCGGCCCCGACAAGTTCGATATCGACGTAGTTCTCGGTGTATCGCCCGTGCAATAACCCCGGTTCCCTCAACGACACTTTCGTGAAGTTGAGCATGTTGTCCTTCGACTTGTAGAGCCCCATGGAGGTGCCGTTGTCGAACTGACTCGGGTTTAGCCCGGGTGGCGGGTTTGCGATCAGCACGTAAACGTACCTCTCGTCACCCACCCGCCCGGTGCCCTGTGCGAGGGTGATGCGACCAACGCCTGCGGAGGGTAGGATGCCCCGGGTGTCCGTGGTGGGGTTGCTGGCCAGTGGGCCGCCCGGTCCCGCAGCGTCGCCGCCGAGTTGGAGTTCCCAGGTGCCGCCGCCGTTGGTGGAGAGCCACACACCGGTGGTGGTCTGAAAAGCAACCTGACCGATGTTTCCCAGGCCGATGATAATGCGGTTTGGGTTGAACGGGTCCACGAGCAGGTCGGTAACCGAAGGGAGGGGGGCACCGGGACCGCCGACGGTGATGTTGCCCACGAACATGGCCTGCGGGTTCAGGACATTGGTCCACGTCACGTTGAGTGGGTTCGCTGCGGTGCCGTTGGTTGTCTTGAGGATCATCGGCGTCTTGGTCGGGTCATCCCACGAGGTAATAGCCACGTAGACGACCGCGGGGTTGCTCGGGTCCACGACGACCTTGGACACTCGGGCGCCGGCGAAGATGCCGTTGCTGGTCACCGTGGCCCCGTTGACACCCGCCGTGGTGGCGCCGCCGAGAACCTGCCAGTTGGTGCCGTTGTCGAGTGACCGCAGTACGCCGATACTCGTCCGCGAGGTGAACGCGGTATCGTCCACGCCCGTGGCCGCGTAGATTGCCTTGACGGTTCCGCTGGAGTTAGTGCCGAGGGTGAGGCCCCCCACGGACACATTCACTCGCTGGTTGGTAAGGTCGGTCACGTTGTCGGTGACGGCCAGGTAGTTACTTCCGCCATCCAGGGTCTTCCACACGCCCCCGTTGGCCGAGCCGACGTAGAGCGTGTTCCCGCTCGGGTCGGTCGGGTCCACCGCGATCCCGGTAATCTTGCCGGACACGGTGGCGTAGTTGAACCCAGCCGAGGCGACGTTGATCGGTCCCGGCCCAGCCGCCGCCCAGTTCGTCAGACTCGGACCCTGGAGGATGAAAGTGTAGGTTTGAACCAGCGCGTTGCTGGCCTGATCCACCACCTGAACAGGGATGTTCTGGAGACCCGGTAACAGCGTAGTGGCGGTGAAGGCAAAGAACCCGTTAGCGTCAAACGTCGTGATCGCGACGTCGTCTGGGCTTGGGTTGGCGGGGGTACCGAACCCGTTGTTTGCCAGGTCGAAGGTTATTTGCTTGACGTTGTTGCTCGAACCGTCGTCAGCGATCCGGCCCACGATGGTCGGGTCGGTCGATTGCTCCAGGGTGTTGGGGCCAGCGAGGAACGACGGGTTCCGCAAGTTGATGGACTGGAGAGACGGGCGCACAGTATCGGTGAACACCGTCTGAATGCGGACGTTGTCCAGACCGACGGTCAACCGACCCTGGTTGTTTGTCGTCGCGATGCGCAGCCGGACCGACTGGCCGACGAACTGGCTCAGGTCGATGGCCGAGCCTCCTGAGAACGTTACCGTGCGGACGATCGCGTCCGTACTCTGGGTCTGGAATATGTTGAGGAGGACGTTCCCGCCGTCGATGAAGTCTGTGACGCCGAGAACACCCAGAGCGCCGTTAGGGTTGAGGACGTTCCCACCGGTGCTCACGATATCGACGCGGACTTGCTGGTTTGAATCGCTGGTCCGGTAGTCGAGAGCCGATGTGGTCGTGGCATCGGTCCAGCTGGTGGCGCTGTTCATGAAGAGGCTGAACGAGAGCTTCACGCTGGTCGCGGAGGCCGGGACGATGAAATCCTGGTAAAGGGCGTGCGACCCGGCGTAGGTGTCGGCGGCGTTCGGGTTGTTGTTCCCTTCATACGGGCGCAGGTTTTGCTGGTCGAGCATCGCCTGGTACTTGCCCGAGGGCGCGGGCACGACCGTGCCACTGAGGGGACTCAGCCCGGCCGTGTGGATGCCCCAAGCACCAGCGCTGCCGCGGGTCGTGTCCCGGAGTTTGAAGGCGGTCCAGCCGTCCAGGTTCCCCTGCTCGTTGGTCAACGAGCGGGCATCAAACCCCCCGTTGCGGATCAGGTTCACGCTGACCGTGGTGCCGCCCACATTAAAGGTGGACAACAACCGGAATGGGTCGCTGATAACGGCCACAAACGACGGGACCGGTGTCGCGGACCCGGCCGCCGGGGTCGTGGTTGGGATGTCCACCGAGTAGTCATCGACGCTTGTCGCGAAGCCACCGTCCCCGGTGCCCAGGAGGACGTGCGTGTTGTTCAGTGGGTTCGGGGGCGGGGGCGGGGACCCCTTGCCCGGCGGGTCATACGCTCGCGAGGTGACAACCAGGTCGATGAATGCGTCCGAGTTCACGTTCAGGGCCGCGATGCTCTGGAGCGGCACCCCGGTGGTGACCGTCGTATTGATGGCCGTCTGGAACCCGGTGCCCAGGTTGTTCAAGAGAACACTGACGTTATCCGTGGTCGTGTTGTTCCGGCTTACGGTCGCGATGTCCGCGTACCCGTCGTTGTCGAAGTCGACCGCGACGATGTCTATCGGGTTGTTACCGACGGTGAAGGTGCCCCCATTGGTGAAGACGCCTTTACCGTCCCCGGAGCGGATTTTTACCTCACCGGGGGTGTTGTCGTTCGTTACGGCAAAGTCCAGATTCCCGTCCAGGTTGAAGTCGGCAACGGCCAGCCCCGTTGCGCGGGTGCCAGACGCGTATTCGATCGCATTCTGGAACGCGCCGTTGCCGCTCCCCAGGCGCACCGTGACACCGCGACTCGAACCGCCGCCACCGCCGTTGTGGGCAACGAGCAAGTCCAGGTCGGAGTCGTTGTTGATGTCCGCGAGCTTCACCTGGGTGGGCGTGCGACCCACGGTCACGCGGGTGGGGGCGGCGAACGTCAGCGCGCCACCAGCATTGGTTGTGTTCAGGAAGATCGCGACGTTGTTGTCCCGCTGACTGGCGGAGACGATGTCGAGTTTGCCGTCCCCGTTCAGGTCGCCCAGCGTGACCGAAACCGGTTCCCGACTGTTGCCGCCGGTGCTCGGTGAAAACGTCTGAGCCGCCGCATATCCACCGCCATTGAGACCCAGGAACACGTTGACCAAGCTGTTCTGCAGATCTGGGGCAACGAGGTCGAGGATGCCGTCCAGGTTCAGGTCGCCAACTGCTGGTTCACGCGGGTTCGCTTTAGCACCCGAGAGCAGCAGGTTGGTGGGGGCGAGGAAGGTGCCGTCTCCGGTCGAGCCACTGCCGGAGCCGGTGTAGAACGAGAAGGTGTTGTCGTTGGCGGTGGCGGAGGCAGTGCCGCCGAACACCACCAGATCGTTGATCCCCTCGCCCGTGAAGTCCCCAAGAGCCGCGCCGACGGGACTCGCGCCGGTTGGGTACGGCGCGAGGGTGAGGGTGCCTGTGTTCGCGTTGTAAGTTCCCAGAGTCACGCCTTCGGTGGCGTTGAGTGAGAAACTGCTCGCGTTGATCCGGGTGATGAAGAAGGAGCCGTTCGCCTGACCCGCCCCGCCGACGCCGGCGATTGTGATCTGTTGCCCGGTCCGCAACCCGTGGTTGGGGGCGGTGACGACGATCGGGGCCGCTGCGGCTTTCGTCACATTGGTGATGATGCCGGGTAGTGCGATCCACGTTCCGGTGTTGGAATCCCCGTCCAGTAACCCGAGGGTGACACCGCCCACCAACTGGAACGTGTTGGTGGTGACCCCGGTGATGTAGAACGTGCCGTTGGCGTCGGGGTTCGGCACAGTGGCGGGGGTAGCGTCTTGGTAGGTAGCGCCACTGATGACGACCCGTTGTCCGTTGACCAACCCGTGGGCGGTGCTGTTGATGGTGGTGACGGTGGCGGTACTGTTAGCATCGGAGATCAACCCGGTTTGCAGCGGGGCGCGGGAAACGGCACCGCCGGCCGCGGCGCCGTTCACGTACACCAGTTCGAGGGAACTGGACCCGGTGCCGTTCAGATCCTTGAGTAGCAATCCGGTCGGGGCCGCAACGCCGGACGTGATGACGTCGGTGGGCCGGAATACGCCGGCCCCGTTGTTCAGGAACGCGACGAGCGACCCGGTGTTGGTCGTGGCGACAACATCGAGACGCCCGCTCCCGTTGGCGCGGACCCGGCCTGTCGCCAGCGACGTGATCGCGGGGCCTGCGACGAATGTCGCAGCGAAAGTGTGGGCTATCGCTGTCGAGGTGTTCAGCAGGATGCTCACGCCGGTGGCGCCACCCACCACGATGTCGTCGGTGCCACCTGACCCGTTGAAGTCGCCGACCGCGATGCTTGTCGGGGTCGTCAGGTCCGCGCCCGCCAACCCAACGATGGCTTCCGTGGGGGTTGCGACGAATGTGCCGTCGCCGTTGCCTGTGAGGATTTTGACGACGAAATCTGCCAAGCCGGTGCTCGCGGCCACGGTGGAGTTCGCGACGACCAAGTCCACGCCGTTGCCCACGCCAAGTTGCGCGGACGCAAGCGCCACTGGAGAGTCGCCGGCTGCGAAGTTCGTCGCGGCGCTGAAGTTCAGTTCGCCCGCCGTGGTGTTCAGGTTCAAGAACACGCTGACGTTGTCGGTCCCGGTGTTGGCGACCGCAATATCTGCTTTCGAGTTTCCGTCCGCGTTCAAGTCGGTCACGACAATCGCGCTCGGCGCGGCACCGGTTGGCAGGTCGAGGGTCAGGTCCGGGAGCGTCGAGAATCCGCCCAGCGGGTCGCCCAGGTAGATGACCACGCTCGAGGACCCGCTGCTGGTGACGAGTAGGTCTTTAAGCCCGTCGTTGTTCACGTCCGTGATGGCTGCAGCGGAGGGCAGGTAGTTCGTCGTGCCCTGAGCCGGTAGACCGAGGGTCTGGACCGCGCCGAGATTGGAGCCGTTGAGCGCGACCGTCGCGAGGTTACTGCGCCCGCCGTTGGCGATCACGATCTGACCGGGCGCGGCCAGTGTGTCGGTTGGCACGGCCTGGTCGGCAATCTGGTCCCCACGGAGGAACAGAGAGTACGCCCCAGCGGTGAGGGGGCCGCCACTCACGGACAGATCCGTAGTGAGAATGGTCGCGGTAAAGTTCAGGAGGGGATTCAGGTTCGTGTCGTCATAGGTGACGCTCGCGATGGTCACTGGTGTGCCGTCAGCCGCAAACAGCCGATAGTTGCCCGTCTGATCGGCTCCCGTCACGTCGATGGAGTATTTCACCGTGATCGAGGTGCCGAGCGAGCCGCCCGTCGCCGGGGTCACCAGTTGGACGACCGGGGTCGCGGGCACCTCGCGGGCCTCCAGTGTTTCCAGCGTCAGTTGGTGGCGCGGCCGCGCTGGGGTCTTCGAGAGGGGCCGCTTCGAGGAACCGACCAGCCGGAAGAACTTGAACCAGTTCATCGGAGAGGCCTTTCTCTTCGGTGATTAACTTGGATTCGTGTGGACCAGCGCTGCAGCACCAGTACGAATCGGGTGGTCGTGATGTCCGGCGTTCCGCAATCGGGAGTCACCCCGTTAGCGCCGTCGGGGAGGAAAACGGATGAGATACTGGTACGAGTCGGATGCCTCACCGCGCGAGGGGAAACCCCATCGACACGATGAGCGCAGAACAATTCAGCAAACCCGAGGGCAGGAACAAGGTTCCGTGCGAGCGGTGTCCGGGACACCCGGCCGGTGGGATTCATCGCAGGGCGAGAAGCGGAGAACCTTCCAATTAGTGATAGCCACAGATTAATGAACGGGCAATGAGGGGTCACGGCGCGCGGAATTCGCGTGCCGCACCCGGCACGGGAAGTGTCCGATTTTCGGTCAAGCATTTCCACCCGCCCCCGCCCCTTCGTTCGCGGCGTGCTCCGCCCGTCTGTCGCCCGTCGCGCTGTGTTGTTAGTTCGTGCGGTCGCTGTCTCTGCCTAAAAACAGAAACGGAGAACCGGCGTACGCGGGACACAATTCCGTCCGCTGACCGGTGTGGGCGCCGCCTTCGGTTCCCGGATCGCGACCGGTGTGCGCGGCGCCACCGGAACTGCCGGTCGAACCGGAGTGGCAGTAACTGTTCGCACCCGCTCACGGCAGAGATTCAGCGCGACCGGAGGATTCGGAGAAGTGGCCTTTCCCGTGTTTCCCGACGCCTTTACCATCTCGTTACGTTCCAATCTCGTCTGAATCAGTATCGATGTGACTCTCCCGCGACCGCCGTGCGCCGGCGGTCCGTCTTCATGTGCCCGAGGGCTTCACGATGCGACGCGCGACGGTTTGGCTGATGGGCGGGTTCCTCGCGGCACTTTCGGGAGTCGTCTTGATGACTCCCAATTCCGCGGCCGGCGACATCGGGTTCATTGAGGATTTCGCGCTTGCGAAAGACCGCAACGTCGCGCTCAAACAACTCATCCCCGGTTCCGAAGACTTCTACTACTACCACTGCCTGCACCACCTGAACTCCGGGCAGTTCGACAAGATCGAACCGCAAACGAAGTTGTGGCACGAGCGCCACGGACAGACGGCGCGCCTCACCGAGATCCAGACGCGGCACGCACTGCTCAACTACGAGAAAGACCCGAAGAAGACGCTCGAATACGTTCGCGGCCGGATCGGGCTGCGTTTTGACCATCAGAAGGAAGTGGTCGGCGTCGCGGTCAACCTGCCGACTTCGCTCGACCAGAAGCTCATCAGCCGCGACACGCTGAAGGCCACGTCGCTGGCTCGGTGGGGCACGCTCGACAACTTTGAAGAGATCGCGCTGGAGTGGCTCGCGGCGGACGCGCTGTCGTGGGAGAACCGGCGGCAGTTGCTGTCGCGGCTCACGCGGCCCGACATCGCGAACCTGCCCAAACTCGTTTCCGATGACCTGTCCGCACTGCACCCGCAGTCGTTCGGCGCGTACCACGTTCATCGCCAGATGACGCTCACGCAACTCGAAGACCTCGTCAAGTTGAAGCCAAGTGTGCTGAACGAGTCCGCGTTCGTCTCCGCGTACGTGACGAAGCTCCAACCCGGTACCGACGACGACTGGAAACGCGACCGCAAACTCGCGAAGGCGTTCCTCGACCGCTTGCAGACGTTCGCGGACCGACTCGACCCGGTTCACAACCCGCTGAAGGCGCACGTCGCGTACCACCGGCTCGTGTTCGACCGCGCCGAGGGCACTTACAACAAGGACCGGTTGACCGACTACCTGAAACTGCCGCGCGGTCAGGCGTACATGCACCGGCGTTTGCTCGACTCCGAGACCGCGCGCAAGTACCCCGCGAACCTCGGCGTCGATTACGCCGCGATCACGCTGATGCCGGTCGTGGGCGACGATTCGCCGCTGGTCCGTAGTTACCTGCTTCACTTCCTCACGGATGCCGCGACCACCAAGGACTTCGACGCGTACATCGACGACGTGGTGCTGAAGCACTTGTTCGCGGAATCGAAGTTGACCAACGGCGTCGGTGACGCGGAACGCTGGGCTTCGCTGATCCCGCCCGAAGCGCTGAAGTCGCTGAAGGATCGCGTGGACATCGACTTCGCGTTCACCAACAAGACCGATGTGGGCGTGGACGAGCCGATCCGTTTGGAGGTGTTCGTGAAGAATGCGCCGACGTTGCTGATGAAGGTGTACGAGATCAACGCGCGGCACTTCTATCGCACCAACGGGCGCGAGATCGACACCGACATCAACCTCGATGGATTGGTCGCGAACGCGGAGCGCGTGATCGTGGGCAACGCGGACCCGTTCCGCCGCACGGCTCTCACGCTGGAACTGCCTGACCCGAAGGGCCAACCCGCGTTCCCGGAAGCCGGCCGCGCCGGCGTGTACGTGATCGACCTCATCGGCGGCGGCAAGAGCAGCCGCGCGCTGATCCGCAAGGGCCGGCTCTACCCGATCGTCCGTACCGGCACGGCGGGTCAAGTCGTGCACGTGGTGGACGAGAAGAGCAAGCCGGTGAACGACGCGGCCGTGTGGCTCGGCGCCGTCGAGTACAAGTCCGACAAGGACGGCGTGATTCACCTGCCGTTCAGCACAGCCCCCGGCCGGCGGAGTATCGTGCTGTCGCGCGGCGACTTTGCGTGCCTCGATTACTTGAACCACCAGGCCGAAGACTTCCGCCTGACCGCGGGTATTCACATCGACCGCGAGAGCCTCATCTCACAGCGCATCGCGCCGATCTTCATCCGCCCGGGATTGAAGCTCAACGGCAACCCTGTGTCGGTGAAGTTGCTCGAAGAAGTGCGCGTGCGGATCACTTCGACCGATCACGACAACGTGCCGTCATCGACCGAGATCCCCGACTTCAAGCTGTTCGAGGACCGCGAATCGATCCACGAGATCCGCGTGCCGTCACGCCTGTCGAAGCTCGATGTGACGATCAGCGCGAGGGTGAAGGTTCTCAGCACCGGGAAGTCGGTGGACCTGATCGCGTCGCAGTCGTTCGCGGTCAACGAGTTCGCGCGCACGGACAAGATCGAAGACCTGCACCTCGCGAAGTTCGGCTCAGATTACGTGATCGAACTTCTGGGCCGCACCGGGGAGCCGAAGCCGGACCGCCCGGTCACGCTTAACATCAAGCACCGCGAGTTCAAGGAACTGGTTCACGTTGTGCTCAAGAGTGACGCGCGAGGGCGCGTGTTTCTGGGTTCGCTCGGCGACGTGACCAGCGTCACCGCGACCAACCCCGATGGCATCGCGCACACGTGGAGTTTGTCCACGGATCGCCACACCTACCGTCAATTGATTCACGCGAAGTCCGGCGACGCGATCACGGTCCCGTACCTCGGTGCCGTGGGCAAACCGGTGCGCGAAGAACTCTCGCTCTTCGAGGTGCGCGGCGACATGATCCGCACTGACAAGTTCGCGTCGCTCGCCATCGAGAAGGGTTTGCTCGAACTGCGCGGCCTCGCGCCCGGCGACTACGATCTTTACCTCAAGCGATCAGGCGAGAAGATCCGCATTCGCGTCGCGGACGGCGCCGCGCACGACGGCTACGTGCTGAACAACGTGCGGCAACTTCAGTTGCCCGGCCTGAAGCCGGTGCAGATCGAAACCGTGACCGCGGACAAGGACAACGTCACCGTCAAGTTGCAGAACGCGAGCAAGTTCTCGCGTGTCCACATATTCGCGACGCGCTATCAGCCGGCGTTCTCGGCTTACGGCAACTTCTCGAAGGTGCGCGACACGGAGCCAGAAGGCGCGTTCCCACTGCACGCGGAATCGGTGTACCTGACCGGCCGCAACATCGGCGACGAGTACCGCTACGTGCTCGAACGCCGCAACCAGAAGAAGTACCCCGGCAACATGCTCGCGCGCCCGGAACTGCTCCTCAACCCGTGGGCCGTGCGCCTGACCGAAACCGGCGAGCAAGTCGCCGTCGGCGGTGATCAGTTCGGTAAAGGCGGTGGCGTCGTGCCCGGTTCGTCCTTACCGCCGGTCCCTCCGCCGCCACCGGAGCCGAACGTCGGGCCGCTCGTCGGCGACTTCGCCGATCTCGATTTCCTCTACGATGCCTCCGCGGTCGCGATGAACCTGAGCGCCGACAAGGACGGCGTCGTCACGCTGCCGCGCAAGGACGTCGGCCCGCACGCTATGATTCACGTGGTCGCGTGCGACCCGCTCAACACGACGTACCGTTCGGCGAGCCTCGCGGAATCGCTAGCGAACTTCGTTGACCTGCGTCTCAAGAACGGTCTCGATCCGACGAAGCACTTCACGCAGCAGAAGCAAGTG
>SXGU01175504.1_pt1 | contig 40605 bp, 36 predicted proteins | sample 3174531 | NCBI WGS metagenome assembly SXGU01 (sample SAMN11356863, study PRJNA531348) | freshwater metagenome | isolation source: freshwater sample F1-140 | place: China: Fuxian Lake, Yuxi | collected 2017-12-25 | reverse complement strand
TAACCGTATCGATCCATTGCGATAGTTCAGGATGTTGAGACATGGCAATATCCTCCAGTGAAAATTTGTATTGACACCTGTTAATTTATCTCAACATCCTGTTTTGTCTACTTTTATTTAAAAACCTACACTTGTAAGGGGTTGGGGAGGGGTCTGAATAATCACACCATCCTATAACTATAAACCATCCTGAAGGAACAAAGACAATGAAGCTATCCTCCTTTAAAACCTTTACTTATCTCATGGCCACTCCGGCTTTATTACTCAGCGGCTGCGCCCACATGGAGCCATCCGTAAAACAGCCTGTCGCCACGGCAAAAGCGGTACGGCCCTTACTGGGCGCGCGCCTTGACCCAACCCTGGATTGTTCCGGTACGGGTTTATACCAGGAATTAATGGACCCTCCTGCACTCAGCGCGCAAAACCTGCAAATAAACACCCAGCTCAGCGCAAGACCCGCCAATAAGTGCGTCAATGGTAAAAACGTGGTATTGCAATCCTATATTGATACCAACGCGGGCGTAGACTCGCGTGCGGTCGGGCCGACCTACAGTCTTGACGTAGACCCCAATCTCCCGAACCCTCGCTTGAACATTCTATTTACTAACGAACTGGGCGACAAAAACCGGCAATATGATTGCCATAGCAGCCAGGATGTCGGCTTGTGTTCCAATCTTCATGCTCACGGTTTCCATGTATCGCCGAAGGGCTCAATGGACCCGTCTGTAGTCCAGTCCGACTATGTGTTCATCGCGATATCACCCGCCACCCAGCCGGTGAGCTATCAATACGATATTCCCAACTTTCATCCTCCCGGTACGCATTGGCTGCATTCGCACTTGCACGGTTCAACGGCGCCGCAAGTTAAAAACGGCATGGCCGGAGCATTGATTTTGAAAGGCGCGCTCGAAAAAACCCTGGCCAATGATTACGGCATCAGCGGCGATAAAGACAAGATCATGGTCTTGCAACAAATGTCCACCGACACCGACAATACGCCACTATGCGGATCAAACAACGGCAATACGATTACCACCTCCATCAATGGTCAGTGCCTGCCGATTATCACCGTTAAGGCGGGGGATATTCAACGCTGGCGTTTTATCGATGCAGGCATCTCCGCCAGTATCAACCTCGCCGTCATCCAGCCGAATGGCTCAAAACTGGACCTGAATGAATTTGCCCGTGACGGCATTACCATGAACGGCACCCAGGTGCAGAAAAATATCCTGCTGCAACCCGGCTACCGTAGCGATGTGCTGGTCCAGTTTCCGACCTGCACGACTTATCCCTGTGAATTATTTTTGATCGACGACGCCAGTCAGGCCAGAATGAGTTTGATGGGCGTCGCCGAGCCCAGCAATCAAATCGCCAAAATCATTATTGAAGAAAATACCGGACCGGCCATGACCATGCCGCCACCGCAGATTTTCACCAATCCATATCCATTTATCTGCGACCCGGCTGACTTCAAAAATTGCAGTGATCGCTTAGCCACACAGAAAGTTTGGTTCGCCAATGTCACCAACCCAAGCGGCGGTACTTTTAAAACCGTCAATGACGGCGTGTATCCCAATACCGTCACAAAACAACTTACGCTAAACGACAGCAACACCTGGAAACTCTGGGTAGGCGACAAACAAACCTCCGCCGCCAACCATCCTTTCCATATTCACGTGAACCCCTTTCAACTGGTGGATCAAAACGGCTTCAGTTACTGGAAAGACACGTTGCTGGTATCCGGCGCCGACAACAAAGGCGAAAGCAACGCCCTGACGGTGGTTTCACGCTATGAAAACTTTGACGGTGAATTTGTCCTGCATTGCCACAACCTTGACCATGAAGACCAGGGAATGATGATGAATGTCATTATTAACCCATAACCGGGACGTTACGCCGAGGAAATTATCCACGAAAAAAGCCAAGTTGGGCATATGTTGTTCGTGCCCGACATGCTAAAGCTTCGCTGTGGTAATGGCTTTCTGATTTGATCAAGGATGTTGTATTTTTGGATACCTGAATGTCGGGCAATGATAAAACTGTTGCCCGACGCAACTTGAGCGAGTGTCGTATTTATTAGTTTGACAGGTCGCGTATGTTCAGGCTTGAGTTAAGCCCAATCATAGGTGGCTTTCAACCGCTTGTGATTATGCGACAAATTACAATTGTTATGCGACAAGTTGTGTCGTATACATCACGTTATACTTCAAAGGGGGGAACAATGTACGCTTTTCGATCTATGCTAATCGTTACTTGCTTGATTTCAATTACTGGTTGCGGCTCTTCCCATTTCGCAGACCGGCAAACAAACCCCGTCGTTATTGATGACACAAACAATAATAGGTTTTGGAATGCTGAAATTTTTGACTCTGAGTCATTTACAACATTCTCAACCACGGCAAGTCGTCGAATGATTGTAGTTTTACAAGCCAAAGATAAAACTGAAATTTGTTCAGAACCATCACCTGATGTTGGTGAAGCCTTTGCCTCGGCGGTTGCAGATAACCTCAAAATAGGCATTCCTTCCGAAGCAGGAGCTTCAGCAGAAGTATCAAATCAGTATGCCAAAGCGGTCGCAACTCAAATTGCATCGCTTATACATCGCACACAAGGCCTTCAACTATATCGAAATGCAATACATAGTTTATGCGTGGACAGAATGAACGGCTGGCTAGAAAATAAAATTGACTCAAATGATGCAGAAAAGCCAAAGTCCTACGATGAATATAGAAAATATTATTTCGATAAATCAATTGCCTTAATTGAAAAAGAAATAAATAACATAAAAGACATCTCAAGCATAAAAGCAGGACAAAATTTAGATTCAATAATTGACAAGACTGCTCAACTATTGAAGGCAGCAAATCCCAAAAGTGAAGAATCGAAATAATAGAAATGTATAACCCAACGCTCAAACCGACCTGCTTCCGCTACGCTCCAGCGGTCTGCTTAGCTTTGCGTTAGATTTCTCGAATCACTATGGCAAAGATATACATTTCCTATCAACGAGACGATCAGTCATTCGTAATTGAACTGGCGAATCGGCTTAAGACCGCTGGTCATGTTTTGTCATACGATGTAGATGAGTTGTCTGCGGGAACGGACTGGCGCACTGCGCTCGATGTAGGTTTGAAACAATCGGAGATTTTCATTGTTGTACTGTCGAATAATACCCAAAGGTCTCAGTATGTGCTTACCGAGGTCGGTGCTGCACGAGCGTATGCGCTCGAATCTAATCGGATGCTCCTTGTTCCTATTGTTATTGATGATGCCCCTCTGCCACTTTCAATACAAGACGTTCACGCGATAATTCAGCCAGATAGGAATTTAGATGAGATTATTCCTAAAATCGAGCGTGCAATTTCAGCTTTTATTGGTCGACGTGCTGCAATTGAATCCGCAGCATCAGAAGCTGCTGAAAAAATTCAGAGTAATGCCGCCGACTATATTCGGGTTGCCATTGACTCACTAGACAGACTTGAGCGACGTGATCGCTTGTTTAGCTACGTATGGTATTTTTTAGGTTTTATTTCACTTCTACTTGGCATCGCGTTCGCTCTGCGGGGTTTAGCCATCGCAGGTCAGCAAGCTGAGATGCAAACTGAAAGCCTTGTTCTCGTTGTTCTGAAAGCTATTGTTGTAATTGGGTTATTAGGTGCTTGCGCTAAGTACGCTTTTTCATTGGGAAAGTCATACTCTAGCGAATCACTGAAAAGCTCAGATCGAATCCACGCTATTCGATTTGGCGAGTTCTACCTCAGAGCGTTTGGCGACAAAACAAAATGGGAAGAACTCAAAGAAGTATTTCAACATTGGAATATCGACCGCAACTCTTCCTTTGCATCCCTAGATGTTTCGCAGTTTGATCCAAAGATACTTGAGTCATTAACGGAGCTAATTAAAACAGTGGCGGGAAGCAAAGATGAGAAAGGAAAGTAAGAAATCTAACGAATAAGGTTAGATTGTCTGAGCGAAGCGAACGGCAATCTGAACTCACGCGGGACGGGATTTGCAATCCCGTCCCAAACTTTAATTAACGCTACCGTTATCTTTCAGCGGTCTGGACTTATACCCCCCTCGGCTAATAAAACACCTTAACGCACTGCCGGCAAGACGTAAATTGGCCGAACGAACTTGTGTTCATCCAGAGTCAGTTCCAGCGTTTGGCCTGTGACGACACCGGCCGGGTCACCCAAAAAACCATCCGTGCCCGGTTCCAGCAACGACACGGGTTTGGTCACATCAAAATCGCCCTTGCGTGCAGGAACCCGCCAGCCGGCAAAACGGAAATTACCGACACGTTCGGGAGCATGAAGCGTTATTTTGCTGCCCAAACGATAGGTCCGTAAAAAGCTGCCCTCTCCGTCTTGGCGATTTGAAATATCTGCTGAACTGATTGTAATGCGTGGACGGAGATTATTTCCCGTATGCACATAGAGTGAAACCTGCTTCGATGACAAATCGCGCGAGGTGTATTGCAGCTCAAACTTAAGAGATTTGAAGTGGGGATCAGACTTCCGCCGATTATTTATAAGGGTTGACCGGGGATTATCCCGCGAGTTTTTCCAGCCGGGCTATGGGCTTTCTGGGCTTTTGCCGTGCTTGCCATAGGTCGTAGTTTGCTTGCATGTGTAGCCAGCTTTCCGCGCTGCCGCCAAGGGCATCGGCAAGCCTTAACGCCATATCGGGCGATAAGGCCGCCCGTCCGTTCAGCACCCCCGATAACGCCGCACGGGTAACGCCTAGCTGTTCGGCAAACTGCTTGATGGTTATGTCGCTATCGGTAAAAACGCCGTCTTTCAGGACTTCACCGGGATGTGGTGGGTTGTATTGTTGGCTCATGGGCTTCTTCCTTAGTGGTAGTCTTGATAATCAACCAACACGGCATTATTACCGTCAAAAGTGAAGGTCATCCGCCAGTTTTTGTCCACCCATACCGCCCAATGGTTTTGCAGGTGGCCTTTTAACGGGTGTAGCCGCCAATTAGGCAAGTTCATATCGTCTGGGCTGGGGCGGTATCGAGTTTTGCAAGTTGCAAGTTAAGCCGCGCAGCATGATGGCTTTGAATTCCCGCTTTACTGCCCGTCTCGAAAAATGCTTTTAAGCCTTTGTGCTGGAATGATTTAATCATGCCATAAGTGTATAGCGTAGCATCTCTTGATTCAACGCTATTTTATTACTTGATATGTGGTCTTTAAAGCCGAACACCGTACCTCATACGGGACGGGATTTGCAATCCCGTCCCAAACTTTAATTAAAGCTACCGTTATCTTAAATTAAAGCTACCGTTATCTTTCAGCGGTCTGGACTTATACCTCCACAGCTAATAAAACTCCTTAGCGCACTGCCGGCAAGACGTAAATCGGCCGGACGAACTTGTGTTCATCCAGAGTCAGTTCCAGCGTTTGGCCTGTGACGACACTGGCCGGATCACCCAAAAAGCCATCCGTGCCCGGTTCCAGCAACGACACGGGTTTGGTCACATCGAAATTGCCCTTGCGTGCAGGAACCCGCCAGCCGGCAAAGCGAAAATTACCGACACGTTCGGGAGCATGAAGCGTTATTTTGCTGCCCAAACGATAGGTCCGTAAAAAGCTGCCCTCTCCGTCTTGCCGATTTGAAATATCTGCTGAACTGATTGTAATGCGTGGACGAAGATTATTTCCCGTATGCACATAGAGTGAAACCTGCTTGGATGACAAATCGCGCGAGGTGTATTGCAGCTCAAACTTAAGAGATTTGAACTGGGGATCATACTCGATGATATTGTCGAGATTGAGGCATTCCAGATGTAGTTCCGCCCACGCCGACGGACGTGGAAACAATTCATCGGTACTTTTCCCATTCGTGAAATGCTGGATCAGCGATAGGTCCCCGGAATCACGCGCCTCGGGCACGGGTTGATAGCCGCTTTCAGAATACAGCGTTGCCCCCCAATGAGACGGCGCACCACGGAATTGAAACTGCTGGCCGTTGCTCCGTAACACCGATACGCCATCGTGGTAAAAACGAATACGCAGATTAACCGCCTCTGCCGGCGCCTGACTCAGCTCGGCCTTGCGCACCACTATGTTATAAATGCGAATATCTTCAAGGCTCAGGTGTAATTTACCCATCTTCATCGGGTCGATTATCAGTCTTTTATTCCGATTTAGCTCCGCCAACTGCGTTTCCGACAGCTCCAGAGTGATTTGACTCGTCACTCGACCTGTGGAATCGCGTCCCGGCTGAGTTTCATTGTGGCTGGTTAGAATCTTGTCCGCTACAGTTACAAGGTTTTCCTCGAACACCAGATAAAGCCTGTCAAATTCATCACCTTTCAACACCGCTGCCTGGTTACTTCTCAATACCTCTTTCAGCTTGGTAAACATAAATTCGCTATTACCGTCAAAATTGCTAAGCGGGCTTAGATTGAGATACACATAGGCGGCGGCAAAATAATATTGGTAGCGTTGCAGCCGCTCCAATGCGCGCATGCCCATCGCACGGGTATAGCGTAAAGCCTCGGGGCTAAGTAGCGACGCTGTGTCGGAAATACCGCGTTGCAGTGTTATCTGGGTTAAACGAGCGGTAGCAATGGTATTGCTTGCCTCGTCCAGAGCCGATGTGACAGCGGCGATCTTGTTTTTATATTCAGACTTATCTGCGTTCAGCTTCTTTAATTTCTTAACCAGCTCTTGATATTCAGGGCAATTTGCCAGAGCTTTCTGAATAGCCGCCTCAACTTCTTTTGACGATACTGTCAATGCGCCAAAGGCGCTTAATACTTCATCCTTGGCGTCACTTTGGCGTTTGATGTGTTTTTTAACCGCATCACTGAGTTTATTTTTTTCAAGTTCCTTATCAAAGGGATCATCTTTTTTAACGTTCTCTACCGTTTCCTCCTGTTCATTATCTGCATTGCCGGAAGAAGTAATACCGGCGGCTTCCAACAGTTTAGAAGCGGTACCCTTGAGTTTCGGCAGCAACATGTCGCTGACCATTCTGCTATCCCACACAGCCGTGCCGGCTTTCTTGATGGCTTTAAAAAGTTCATCTCCCTCCCAACCGCCTTCCCAATTGCCCAGCGCGCTAATACCCTGACCAATACCTCCCACGATGGGCTGACCGACCGGAATGACCTGAGCAATCCCACCAAGGATTTTTGCTGCCGTTTTGAAGGCGTGTTCAATTTCCGCACGGTCCGTCGCGCCACGTACTAATTGCTCAGTGAGTCTGTCGAGTTCAATCTGAAAGGTTTTGATCCTGGCGCTAAGTTCGCCCTCTTCAATGGACAAACTGTCCATATCCTGCAACGCCTTTTCCTGCTCAAGCCTGGCTCGCCGAACCTCGCCCTGCAGTCTTTCAATGGCAGTTTCGGAAGTGGCGATCTGAGCCTCTTTATCCGCTTGGTTGTTCTCCATCCAATAACTGAGATAAAGCCGTTCAACAGCTGCCTTGATTGCATTTTTATAGATAGCCGCATTGGTTTGGAACGATAAACCCGGCACCCAGCCTGCCGGATGACCAAAAAAGTCGTTCGGTCCATCCATGCGCTGCGCCAAATCCATCAACTCCGTACGCAGCAGAACGAGATCAAAATCCAGCTCGATCTGGTCCGAAGAAGCAGCCCCCTCGGCTGATGCGTTATCACCGTTTAAAGCCGTGAGGTATTTCTCCAGCAACGGCCGGGCAATTTCGGCGCGGCCTACCCGGAAAGCATCGCGCGCGTAAGCTGCAATCGTGCCAAGATTCAGGGGATGCAACCAAAATCCCATATCCTGCCGTTTCAGGACTACTTGTTTACCGGAACGGTCTGTTGCATCCGTCCTGGGACCGGGTGCATAAACAGGAGGATAAGGTTTGGTGGTGCGCTTTTCGAGAATTTCAAAATAGCGGTTTTCCCGGCGATTAAAGGTGCCATTGCCATTCACTCCTGCATCGAAATGGGGAAATGGCCAGTAGGTTCGATAGCCAACTCTGATTTTGCATGATTTTTCAGGGGTGCCGGCATCTGCCTGAGGCAAGTCCTGAGCCTTTTGACCCGGACTACCAAATTTTTGCGAACTTCTTGGACCAAGCTCTTCACCTTGATTGGAATAGATATTTCCCCCGGCGCCGCCCAAACCGGGTACACCCGGCTTACGCTTCGGTGGATTGCCATCCGTTGGCCAGTGTTTACCAATGACTTCATCGTTATCCTTGTTTGCAACCCACCGAGCCGGCCCCTCATAATCGACATAAACATATTGCTGCCAGTTAACAATGACCGGCGTGTGTCCTTGGGTAAAGTTTTTGTCCTTGAGATCACCCGCCCAACTCAGTGTTTCCAGCTTTCCATAAGATGATGGCGTATCCAAGATAATCCCATCCCACGGCGTAATTGAATCACCGGGCGCGCCTCTTTCGCCGCTTTGGGCCGCTTGTCCCACCGCCCCCTGAGTGATAAATCTAAGAGCATTATCAGGTGTTTCAATCTCTCGAACATACAAATGGATGTCTCCGCCCTTTTGCCCATCCAGAGCTTGTTCCGTGGTACTAGCACTAATAAAGGGTTTCGGTTCGGTACTGATCTGCCCCTGACCTGTAAAACTGAGCTTTCTGGCCCAAATGCTAATGTCGGTCCCAGGTAAATGCAGCGGGACGCCAATCGTTATGTGATCGGCGCATATTGTCAGCGTTCTGATATCAGTTTGTTCATGCAAACGCCTTAAGATATTGGCGCCTGATGGGCCGCCAAGATCAAGATCCAGGCAAGACAGTGTGATATGGCGGGTATCAATAGGCCCATCTTTTTGACTGGTGGGGTTGAATATTATTTTGCCCGCATCCCGCTCAATAAATTGCACGTAGCGTTCAGAGGTGCGCGGCAACATATTGCTGGCTTGAGAAAGAACGGAAAATTCAAACGGTAGCATATCGGTTTCAGTGGTGACTTGCATGGTACAGCCCTCATTAAAATGGCATTAAGTGAAAAATCATTTTAATGCAAATTAAGAGCTAAAAATTTACAGTTTTTTGAATGCATTTACACAAACGACAGAATGGTTTGCTCGTATTTTGTTGGTAATCGTTTAGCCCCCCTTATTAAGCAACCTAATCCATCTGTTAATCTGGATAATCTCTGCTATGCTTAACACGTAAACTCATTCATCAGGAGAAAACCATGTCCGATTATTATTTTATTACCAGTAAACTCAACGGGAATGTATTGGATATTCAAGGTGGAAACACCGATCCGAAAACGCCGATTATCAGCTATCCGCAAAACTCACCGACTAGCGACAATCAGTTATGGCAGCTTGTACCGACAGGCCCGATAGACCCTGCCGGCGGTCAAAGCCAATACTACATACAAAGTAAATTAAACGGCTTTGTGCTGGATATTGAAGGCGGCAACACCAATCCGGCGACACCCATCATCAGCTATCCGATAAACTCGCCCGCATCGAATAATCAAATCTGGCAAATAATCGAAAGCGATATTGAAGGCTATTTCTATATTACCAGTCTCCTGAACAGTTACGTTCTGGACATCGAAGGCGGTAATCCGGCGCCGGAAACCCCCATTATCAGCTATCCGCAAAACTCACCGACTAGCGACAATCAGTTATGGTCATTGGTGAACGCAAATCAGGCGTCACAGAAAAAATCCGCTTTTGCCTAAAACAATATCCAGGTCAACTTAAAATAATAGGAGTAACCGCCATGAAACAAGCCACCGCATCTGAAACGAACACACAGAAAAAATCAGCATTTGCCAGCCAGCCTCTATCCTGGAATGTATTGCCTAACTCGCCTATCGCCAGCTCCAGAACCGATGATATCTGGTTTTTTGATGAGCAGACCGGGTGGCTGGTTAATTCCAGCGGTTATGTTTGTAAAACCACGGACGGCGGTGATTGCTGGCACCCGAAATTTTATCTTTGCCCAAGCTCGACGGGAAAACCCTACCTGCGCTGCATGGGCTGGGGTAGCCGGCAAGTGGGCTGGTTTGGCTCCGTCACCGGCATTGGCGATGACGGATTAAAAAATCCCGACAATTACCTCAACACGCTGCTGCATCAAACCAAGGATGGCGGAGAGACATGGCAAGCAGTAACGAATCTGCCAAAAGCCGCACCGGCGGGTATTTGCGGGTTTTACGCGGTCAACGAACAGGTTGCATACGGCGCGGGCACTAATGATCCGGGGCTGCCCGGACCGGGCGTCATCAAAACCACCAATGGCGGCGCCAGTTGGCAACTGATCGATATGAGTCAATATGCCGACAACCTGATTGATATTTATTTTATCGATGAAAACAAGGGCTTTGTGGTCGGCGGCAAAATCCAGGACCAATGTCCCATTAACTACGCCGCTTATCCGCCTCCCCGCTTGATTCGTTACGCCCAATTAAAGCCCGTCGTCTTACGGACCCTCGACGGTGGCGTCACTTGGGAGAACATGGCCGCCACTACCACTGGTTTCCGTTGCGGTGAATGGGGCTGGAAAATCCAGTTTATCGATCAACAATTCGGTTTCATCAGTCTGGAGAATTTTGCCGGCGCCGCGATTTTAAAAACCACCGATGGCGGTGAAACCTGGACGCGTCACGACGTCCAGGACAGTTGCGGCAACATCATTAATAATGATCTGGAAGGTATCGGTTTCATCAACGAAAATCAGGGCTGGGTCGGCGGTTGGGGCAATAATTTTACCGGCTTGATGAATTGCTATACGGAAGACGGCGGGCTTACCTGGATCAGTCAGGACAACAATCCCCAAGTCTCGCACAGCGACCAGCGGATACGCATCAACCGCTACCGTTTTATCGGCAACCCGGTGACCGCAGGTTACTGTTCGGGACAGCAGGTTTACAAATTACAGATTGGTTGCCAGAGTAAAAAATCTGCGTTCGCGAAAAAACAGGCTTTTTCAAGCGCCAAAACACCGCGTCTGGAACCCGCCCACGGTGATGAAAAAATCGATTACCGCGTGTTTTTAAAATCCCCCAATCAACCTGCTTTTCCTGAGCACGACTTTGCCTTGGAATATAAGAAACTGTCAGACAGCAAAATCGAAATCAGCTATCAGTTGCCGGCTGATACAGAAAACGTCTTTCTGGGTTTATGGAATCAATTTGCCTTTTATGTAAAAACGCTCGCCCACGATAAAATGCAGACGCAAGGCCGCCAAACCATTATCTGGGACGGCCGCGATGATGAAGGTCAGCCTTTAGGCAACGGTGTCTATATTTGCCGTTTATCGACGGATGGTCGCCAGGGCGCGAGCCGAATGGTTGAACTGGATTTGTTTTAACCGACGCTTGTGCTTATCGTTTCCACGCTCCGATGCTTATCGTTATACACAAGTGTCGTCATACCCGCTGGGAAGCGAGTATCCAGGCCATGGACCACTGCCATTAAGTTAAGAGTTATGTATTTATTTTCAATATGATAGACAACTGGTTCCCAAGCTCCGGCTTGGGAACCCAAATTCGAGAAGCTCCAGCTTCGAGAATTCTGGAAGCTGGAGCTTCCAGGGCCGCATTCCCAAGCCGGAGCTTGGGAACGAGTGCTAACTTAATGGCAGTGAGGCTCCGGCGTAGGAACGATAAAATCTTTTATAAAGCAGACGATGTCCAAACTCGATAATATTCTGATTTACCAGTGGCATGCGTGGAATGGCTTCCTGATCAGCCATTTGACGGCTGATTATTGTCGGATGGAAGCAAATTATGATGACGACATCAGCGATATTGAAAGGCATCTTACGCCGAATATTCGTGCCGTCCTGTTACAGGTGAATTTATCGAATTCGGCAGGCTTTCCCGCCCGGCGTCCGCAACTGATACAGGCGCTGAAAGAGCGCAATCTCCTGGTTCTCAATACGGAGGTTGACGATATTAGTAAAAGTACCTTACATCAATTGCTGGAAAAGGCCGCCCTGCCCTCCGCTAAAGCCACTGAAAACGGGCCTGAGGACCAGCTTTTATTTATTAAAACCAACCTGAATTGGGGCGGAGGCGCGGAGCAACGATTGCCTGACGAACTCCGGGGCATACTTCCCGTTCAGCAGTCCGCCTTGCTCAAGAGTTGGGATAGCTACTATACGATAAAGCGACGAGACATCCGGCCTGAATTATGGTCCGACCCCGGTATCGTGATCGAGAACTATATAGCCAATGCTGAAAACAGTTTCTATCGCGTTTATGGTTTCGGCGACGCCATCGTCATCGTCAAAGCGCACAGTGACGCCCTGATCAAGAAAATCAGCGGCCATCCCGATGATAAAAACCTTTTGTTCAGCAAGCGGCAACTGGCCGAACAGAAAACCGGGCTGGCTGCCGGGCTGCAACAAACCATTCAAACCTTCATCACGCATTACCCCTTAGCCTATTTTTGCCTTGATATCGTTCACGATACGAAAAATTATTTCATTATCGACTTAAATCTGACACCGTATGCTGGCGCCAACCGGCAGACCGATGAAGCGGTGAATTTTTTGTGTCTGGGAGCGCATGGCTATATCAAACGAAAACTACAAGAGAAATCAACACTCGCATGAAAACCATTTCTATATTGATCGCCGCCTATCAAGCCCAGGAATGGCTTGAGGATTGCCTGAACTCCGTGTTTATGCAGCATTTGCCGGAAGGCTGGAAAATGCAGGTTTTACTCGGCATTGACGGCTGCGAAAACACATTGCAGCTGACGCAGGCGATTCGCCGCCCTGAACTCGGCATTGTCTATCTGAAGCGCAATCACGGCACTTACGTCACTTTTAATACCTTGATGCGTTACGCGACAGGGGAATTAATTTGCCGCTTTGATGCCGATGACGTCATGAAGCCGGATTATCTTTCGACACAAATTCAGGCGATTGAAGCCGGTGTCGATATGACCATGACCTGGAGCGTCTATGTCGATGCCAAGCTGCAACCGACATCCTATGTATTGGCGCATGACGTTTATCATCCTGAAAACGGCTTGAACCGACGCGGCAGCGAAGGACAATTTATTATCCGCCGTGAAGTATGGCGACGTCTGGGCGGTTTTCGAACCTGGCGCTGCGGCGCGGATACCGATTTTTTCAAACGGCTCCGGTTTGCAGGCTTCACGCACTCGATTATCGAACAATTCCTGTATTTGCGCCGTACCCATCTTAATTCGCTGACCACGCACCCGGATACCAACTTCCAGTCACCGTTACGATTATCCGTGCAAAAACGCATTGCCGACTATCACGAGCAATATCAAAGCGGCAAACGCAATTTGAAAATCAGACCGGTATGTGCCCAAGACCATGCGCTGCTATAAAAAACCACTCTCTCATTTTCAGTAAACACCGACAAGGATAAAGCCCACGCAGATGTCATCAATTACCAGATATTCCGTCATTATTCCAACTTACAACCGCTGGCAATTATTGCCGGAAGCAATTGACAGTGTGCTGCTGCAAAACTACCCGGCCATCGAAATTATCGTTATCGATGACGGTTCCTGTGATGCGACGGCCCGGATGATTGCCGAAAAATATCCGTCGGTACTGTATTTTTATCAAGATAATCAAGGGCCGGCATCCGCGAGAAACCTGGGTATAACGAAAGCGAGCGGTGAACTGATTGCCTTTTTAGACTCGGATGATGTTTGGCTGGAAAATAAAATCAACATCGAACTGTCGTTGCTGCAACGTTTTCCCGAAGCCGATATGTTGGCCGGCAATGCCAGCGCCTTTATAGAAAACAAATTGCGCTCGGAAGATACCTTTGCCCAACGCAATATCCTGTTTAACCAACAGCAGCCCCGGTTTTTCGATTGGTCCATGTCAATTATGCAAAAAGGACCTGTGTGCTGCACCAGCAGCATGACATTTAGAAAATCCACGCTGGTAAAACTCGGAGACAAACCTTTTGATGAAAGCCTGCGCCTGGACGAAGACTGGGATTTGGAATTTCGACTGTTCAGCCAATTCAACGCGCTGATCTACCCCGATATTGTTTGTCACAGCCGGATATTTAATGACGGCACCCGGCATTTTTACAGCGCCGGGAATCAAGCCAAAACAAAAAACGAGCAACACCAAATTTGGCGGCAACAACGCGATATTATTGCGCGCTACCTGAACAACCCGCGCTGGGACGATGATGTCGAACAAGGTTTTCAGCAGCGGCATCGGCAACTTTCTGAGTTATTGCGTTAAAACGCATGGTTTGAGCAAGGTCAGACATATGTTGTTATTCGTACCCGAAAAGCTTTTCGAGACCGCAACTACGCTTCCTCCAAATGGATATTGCCCTGTATGAAAAACCTTACGCTTTTAATGCACGACTACCGCTTATGTCTTAGAACTATCTGGAACACGTTCCTGGCCACTGAAGGCGATTGGGATGACCGCGATTATTTCTGCAATGCTGCCGTGCAGTTATTTAAAGCAATTGTCCTTTTCACTTTTGAGGAAGACAGGAAATCAGAAATACTTCCGGCTTATCGCGATGACCAAAAACCGTTCATGCCCATATGTGTAAAAGCAACAAATACAGATGACATTCTTGTGTCCAAGAGTGGCAAATTTCATGATACCGAACCTCTAATTTCAGAATTCAATCTTGAACATGTCGATATGCGATATGTTGATTTGTATGACTTTAATGAGCTCTCTTTCCGAGAGTTCAAGTATGTTAAAGTAGAAATCGTGGAAAGTTCGGAAATAGAACATGTTGGGTACAGGTTGCTAGTACCCTTTGAAAATGCACAATTCAAGAAATTGGATAATTAGCTTGATCGGGTCTTCACGCGGGACGGGATTTGCAATCCCGTCCCAAACGTTTTAACGACGCTGCCGTTATCTTAGGAAGCATCCGAGAAACCCTGCGAACGGAGCAACATGCTCCGTCCTGCTTTGGACTAATTCAATCGTTATGCAAAGTAAAGATGACTAACCAAAAAGAAACATTCCACGCAATGAAATGGCCGGATGAATTTATTGTTGAATTCAAAAATGGCAAAGAACAAACATTTGTTTCATCGAAAGGGCTATATTGGAATGATGGCGGTGATCTGGGTGGTGAAAATGAAAACAGAGCAAATATTACATGTGCCTGGAAGAAGAAAAGCCTAAACCAGCAAAAGTACAAACTCGTAGAGTTTTTTGTAGATGAAGTAAACTCATTTAAAACCGTCACTGGTCATGTTATATGGAATCCCAATGCATAACTTATCGCTCCACCTCACACGGGACGGGATTTGCATTCCTGTCCCAAACGTTTTAACGCTGCCGCTATGGATAGCATCCCAAAGAACCTGCAAACAGAGCAACATGCTCCGTCCAGCTTTAGGAGCCACTAATCCCCGCATTAAGCTTATGAAATCCGGCCTACTCGTTGAATGTTTGCGTTAAAATCCATGTTTTAAACACACTCAATCTCTTTCTTAAAGGCCTTGATTTCCCTTGCCGCGCCCATGACCACCAACACATCACCGGCATCCAGGTGGCGCTCTTTCTCGCCGAGAGCAAAATGCAAGCGGTCACCGAATTCTCGATCGACAATGCCGATCAGTATCAAGTTATACTTTTCATGCAGCTTTAAATCGCTGGTTTTGATGTTTTCGAGGCACGATCTTTCAGGGATTTCTATTTGCGCCATATTCAAATCATGGCGCCCGAAAACGGTATCATCGAGAATAGAGGTAATATCCGGCTTGGTGAGCATTTCATAGGTTTTTCTGCCGCAAATTTCATACGGATCGATAATTTTATCCGCACCCGCCGCCAGTAATTTTTCCGCCGATTCCGGGTCATCGACAATAGCAATAATAGTCAGGTTTTCAGCGATCGCCCGCGCTGAAATAGTCAGAAACACATTATCGGAATCCTTCGGGTAGAAACAAAAAATGATGTCGACATCGGTCCCGATGCCTATCGACCGCAGCTCATCATCATTGCGAAAATCAATGACCTCGGTGGCAAAACCTTTATCGGCGACCAAAGCAGCTTCCGCCTCGTTTTTACCGATGAAAATAACCGTGCAATGATCCTGGTTCAGCCGCATCATCGCTTCGACGGACAGTGGGCTGTAACCGAATACGGCAATACGCTTCATAATCTTTTCCCGAATTTCAGCCGACTTCTTTCAATCTGCTGGCGGAAATAATCAATGCTGACATCTCTTCCCAGCAACACCAGAAGGTCGCCGCTTTGTAATTCAAAGTATTTGGCCGGATTAAAATAAAAATGCCGGTTTTTTATCGGATAACTGTTTTTGTGTTTGCTATGCAATGGATTGGCGCTGACCACGCCCATCAGCATTAATTTGCGTTGCTCGAAATCAAGAGCGCCAATGGTTTTACCTTCGACAAACGAGCCTGGATGTACGCAGAGAGTTTCCATAATGAAATCTTTTTCTTCGCGGACAATACCCAAAATAGCTTCAAAAGCCACCGGCTGGCCGATGTATTCGGCAATCACCATGCCGGCTGTTTCAAAGGGTTGGATCACATTGTTGGCGCCGGCTTGGTACATTTTTTTAACATTCTCCTGATTATTGGCGCGGGAAATAATCCGAATACCGACATTTAAATGGCGACTGGTCAGGGTAATATAAACGTTCACCACATCGTTGCCGGTGGTGCATAACACCGCGGACGCCCGGTTATTGATACCGGCATTCCTCAATACTTCGTTATTGCTGGCATCGGCATGAATGGCAAGATAGCCCAGGCGCTTGGCTTTCAACGCACCGTCTTCATTAATATCGATAACCACAAAATGCTGCCGGTGATTGACCAACTGCCGGGCGATATGCTGCCCTACCCGGCCAAACCCGCAGATAATCACAAAGCTGTCATAGCGTTTCAACCCCGCATAGGTTCTATGCTCTCGCAACTCGTGCATTTTGTCGTTAAACGCGGAAACCAGAATGGACGTTAAAAAAGACAGGATACCAAGACCGCACAGGATCATCACCATGGTAACCACTCGGCCGCCCGTCGTATGTGCGCTGATGTCGCCGAAACCGACCGTTGACAATGTCACGATGGAAAAATAAAAGGCGTCAAACAGGCTGCCGACCTGCGCGCTATTGGTGGGATTCTCAAACAGATAAATGGCGGTACTGCCGATAAACGCAAGAAAACCCAGAAAAACAGCCAGCGTATACAGCTCAAAACGCTTGCTCGACAAAATTTCCGCCAATATGCCGACGCTGCTAAAGTAACGGAACAGCTTGAACAAGCGGAAAACAACAAATATCCGTAAACTCCACAAAGGCCGGTAGCCCGGCAAAATAACCAGCAAATCGATCAGAGCCATCGGCGTCAGCATGTACTCGACTTTTCTAGCCACTATAAACCAGAGGACTTTGGCCGGTCTAAACGGTATATTCAGGTACTCGGCTTTTTCATAATGCTCAAGAATTATTTTATGGCTGTCGTTGTATAACCAGAGCCGTAGCAGGTATTCCATGATAAACAGCATGATGACGCACCGCTCGAACCACCTGTCGATTTGCTTCCATTCAGCGTCCACGGGGTAAATCATCAGAAATACACTGAGCATGACCAGGCAAATCATAAACGCATCAAACCAGGATTTTAACCGGCTGTCCCGGTTCTCCAGCAGATTATAAAAAAACCGCTTGGTGTTTTGATAACGCGCCGATGATTTCAGGAAATACGCAAAATACACCAGGAGTCGAGTCAGCATCGTTAGTATTGAGAAATCAGGGTCCGTTTAAAAAAAGTAAATAGATAAAACAAGAGGGTGACACGCAACATCAGACTTATGCTGTCTTTAACCAGGATAAAAGATGGCTTCTGCTTATCTGAGTTACACACTCAAGCACTGCTTGGAGCAGGTCACTGTAGTAAAAACAGCTACAAATAATTCACTGACCGGACCTGCCATCATCGCTTCGCCGCGCGCTGCCGTCTGGCATCCTTGGGATCATGAAGCAAAGGCCGGTATATTTCGACTCTATCGGCCTGTTTTAAGGGCTTGTCTAACGAACAAACAGCCGCAAAAATACCCACTTTGGCGTTGCGTAAATCAATTTCCGGAAAACCGCGCAACAATTCTGAAGCCTGTATTGCGCTTTCTACCGTCGCACCGGTGGGGACTTTAAGCGCAACGATGACTTGCTGTTCAGCCGTTGCATAAGCGACTTCAACATCTATCAAGTCTGGCTGTGCTTCAACCGGACTACCTATTGCCACCATGCCGTTATCAGGCATAAACCTGTTTGGCGCGGGTGGTAAACGAGCTGACCATGGTATTGCATATCTGGTTAAACACCGCGCCGAAGGCAAGACTGGCGAGTTTCCCGGACATTTCAAATTCCAGATCGAGAGAAATCTTGCTGGCATCCTCGCGCAGGGGCATAAAATCCCAAACACCTTCCAGGTAGGAAAAAGGGCCGTCCAGCAAGGAAACCGTTATGCTGCCGCCGTGATCAATCTTGTTCCGTGTGGAGAAGGATTTCTTGAACCCGCCCTTGGCAATCAATAACTCGGCTTCAACAATATCGTCCATACGTTTGATAATGCGACTGCCGCTGCACCAGGGTAAAAATTGCGGATAGGCTTCGATGTCATTGACCAGATCAAACATCTGCTGTGCGGAAAACTTGACCAAAGCACTTTTTTGCACGACTGTCATTTAAAGTACTCCTACCACATGTAAAAACACCAAGAACACTGCGGCAGGCGCAACATAAGCGACCAGAAACCGCCAGCCCTGGTAGCTTTGCGCACTGGGCATATTCAATTCTTGCTCGCTGTGTTCCCGCTTCATGATCCAACCGGCGAATACCGCAATACAAATACCACCCACCGGGAGCATCAAATTGGCCGTCAAATAATCCAGCACTTCAAAAAACGTTTTGCCGAACAGCGTGACGCCGGACCAGGTATTAAATGAAAAAACGGTGCCGAGGCCTAAAAACCAGGTGACCAAACCCGCACCGATACAGGCCTTTTCCCTGCTTAAGCCTTTGCTTTCAACCAGCCAGGCAACCGCCGGTTCAATCAGGGCAATCGAAGAAGTCAATGCCGCAAACACCAGCGTGACGAAAAATAAAACACCAAACAACCAGCCGCCGGTCATGGTGCCGAAAGCAATCGGCAAGCTCTGGAAAATAAGGCCCGGTCCTGAAGCCGGATGTAAATTATAAGTAAACACCAGAGGAAAAATAATAATGCCGGCCATTAAAGCCACGATCGTATCCGCACCGGCAATCAGGATGGAGGCTTTGGCAATCGACACGTCTTTCGATAAATAAGATCCGTAAACCATCACGGAGCCCATGCCCAGACTCAAGGTAAAAAACGCCTGCCCCATCGCGGTTAACACCGAACTTCCTGTCAACTTGCTAAAATCGGGCTTAAATAAAAAGTTCAGGCCCTGAAAATAACCGCTGGTGGTCATCGCATAAGCCATCAATAAAACCAGTAGTACAAACAAGCCCGGCATCAAAAATCTGACCGCCTTCTCCAGGCCTTTATTAATACCGCGCGCGACAATAACCATAGTGGCGGCCATAAACAGACTATGCCAGACAAGCAAATGCACAGGGCTGGCGACAAAATCATCAAAAATCGCTTTGATAGCGGTGGCGTCGCTATCGAAAAAACTGCCGGTAAACGCTTTCAAGACATAAGCCGACGCCCATCCGGCAATGACGCTGTAATAGGACAGGATCAACATCCCGGCTATCACGCCGAGCCAGCCCAAATAACGCCAGCGCTCGTCAGCGGCGGCTTCTTCGGTCAACATTTCCATCGTGCTGATCGGGTTCTGCCCACTGCGTCTGCCGAGCATGGTTTCGGCTATCATGATGGGAATGCCGATCAAGGCCACACATACGATATAAACAATGACAAACGCCCCTCCGCCGTTTTCCCCGGTAATGTAAGGAAATTTCCAGATATTCCCCAAACCGACCGCAGAACCGGTCGCCGCCAGAATAAACGCAAAACGTGATGACCATTCCGCGTGCTGTATTTTTTTTGTGTCCATGATGTGTGTACCTGTAAATAACAAACGCCTGTCTTTACGCCAGGGTTATAAAATCGCTACGAAGAACCGTTTTTTCTTGTTGTTGTTGACATCGGCTCACTGCACTATCTATTTATACTGCTGTCTTTAGCACTTCGTAGCGGCTTTTCTGACTATTGCAGTAATATCGAGTAAAATACCAAAATTATCACTTCACGTCAGTTTAAAAATAATAACCCGCATACTATGGCCGATAAAAAGTCCAAGAAAAATAAAAATCAGCAAAACAACACCATCGCCGTTAATCGTCAGGCTACGCATGAGTACTTTATAGAGGAACGGTTTGAAGCGGGATTGGTTTTACAAGGCTGGGAAGTTAAAAGCTTAAGGGATGGCCGTATTCAGCTCAAGGAAAGCTATGTGGTTATAAAACGCGGCGAAGCATGGTTATCGGGCGCGCATATATCGGCATTGCTGTCGGCGTCTACCCATATCAAACCCGAAGCCGTCCGCGCTAAAAAATTGTTATTGAATCGTCACGAACTCAATAAGCTCATCGGCGCCGTCGAACGCAAGGGCTATACCATCATGCCGCTGTCCATGTACTGGAAAAACGGCAGGGCCAAACTGGAAATCGGTCTGGCGAAGGGCAAGCAATTACACGATAAACGCGCCTCATCGAAAGACCGCGACTGGCAGCGTGAAAAAGCACGCATTATGAAACACGCCTGAGCCGATTATACTCCGCGCGGTCACATTTCCGGGATTTATGGCCGAGCTATTTTGTTCGAGAACAAAGCGCGGAAACAGGCGCATAGTGGTGCTATGTAACTGTTTCCGCAATGCGGTTATCGGGCAAAAGGGCCGGTTAGAAACCCGGAAATGTGACCGCGCGGAGTATAACGACAAGCAAAGCTATTTTTCACCTTTTACAACAAACCTCTTCCATGTCACTTGCATCATTTCTTGAGAAAATAAAAAACAATGCAGCCGTCAGTTTTGATGAAACGATGGCTGTTATTAACGAAAACTATCATTACCAGCCAACTGAATTCAGTAATGGATTGGGTGAACAGTGCCTGATCAACAAAGCGGGAACCAATGAAGGCTCGTGCAGAATCTTTGCGTTTGCTCAAATCCATCAGTTGGACCAGCAACAAACGTTAAACTTGTTCGGTGATTATTACCGGGTCGATGTTCTGGCAAACCCCACCGGCACCAGCCATCAGAACATCAGAAATTTCATGCAATACGGCTGGGAGGGGATTCATTTTAACGGCGAGGCGCTGGCAAGCCTATGAAAGCGTCATGCCTGCTTCTGGCACTGTTACTGCCTTTAAACGTTTTGGCAGACCAGCTGTCCCCGGCTGCAAAAGAGGAAATTTCACATCTTTTTTCAAGCCTGGAAACATCCGGATGTGAATTTTACCGAAACGGGACCTGGCATGACAGCAACGCAGCCGGTACACATTTGAAGAAAAAATATCAGTATTTATTGGACAAAGGACTGCTGTCTTCCGCCGAATCGTTTATAGCAATGGCCGCTACAAAAAGCAGTCTCAGCGGCACGCCTTATCAAGTCCGTTGCGGCAAAGCCGACACCGTCGAAAGTGCGACATGGTTTAGCAACGAATTGCAAAACTACCGTAAAAACGCCGCTAACAAGCCGTAAGCGGGTAGATCAAGCGCGTTACCCAATCAGATATAAAGCGTTGCCATGCGCCGCCAGTATTGACCGCTATGCGCCCGGTCATCCCAATACAATAATTGATGATCAATGCCTTTTTCCCGCAATATCGAGCTTAAATATTCATTGTTCTCCAAGAACGGATCTTCCTTACCAATCACCAGAATAATCTCCATTTCCCTCATTTCCTCTAATTGCCGGGTGCAATCCAGATTGGGTAAAAAATGGTTAGGGGTATGAAAGTAAATATCGTCATTATAAAAACCGTCGAAAAGGTCGATAAAGCTCTCGACATTCTGCGTGAGATCGTAACGACCTGAAAATGCGACCAGTTTTTTAAACAGGTGCGGATGACGGAAGGCAATGCTGGCGGCATGAAATGCGCCCAGGCTTAATCCATGGGCAATCACGCACTCGTGCTGATTTTTGCTCTCCATAAAAGGCAGCACTTCATGCAGGATATAATTTTCAAACGCAATATGGCGCTGTATTCGCCCGGAAGGATGCGCCCACCAACAATAAAAACTTTCGGCATAAACGCTATCCACACAATAAAGCTGCAACCATCCCTGCTCTATTTTGTATCTTAAAGCCTCGACGATACCGAGATTTTCGTACTCATAAAAGCGCCCGTCGCGCGTTGGAAAAACCAGCACTTTGGCGCCTGCATGACCAAACACCAGTAATTCCATATCTTTTTGCAGTTGCTCACTCCACCACTTGTGATATTCACGCTGCATGGAAACCCCTTTTGTAATCGGTTGTTCTAGTAACATTAAAAGTATTCGCTAAAGTGGCGCAAAAAAAGTGTCGAGCTCATTAAGCAACTCGTGTTCTTGTTGTTGTTGCCCATGATAATTGTAATGGCCGGCATCCAGGATAAACAGCCGTTTTTCGCCGGGTATTGCATTGTATATCGCAAATTGGCCGGGCGGTGCGACACAAGGATCGAATTTTGCGCAGGCGCAATGTATAGGCTGGGCAATCCGTTTCGCAGCCGTTGCCGCATCGTAAAAACGCAATACCTTCAAGGTCTGTTTCTTATGGCTTCGATAAAACTGCTGGACGCTATGGGCGCTGCCTTGGGTTGGAAATCTCAGGCGTAATGGCTGATGGCCGAAGGTAGGCGTATTCAAATGCCCTCTGGCAATACGCTGTTCCCATGCCAGCGCCAATGCGCCGATACCGCCGGCAAAACTGATACCCAAATAACCCAGGTGCCCTATCAATTGCGGAAACAGGTTTGACAAGGCACTAACCGCCAACCACACGTCTTCAACACAGCCGCCCAGAATATACTTATCGACCTGATCAATATCGTGCAAGACATGCCAATAAGGTTCACTGGAAATACCGGGCTGAGCACTCATCGCCAGTCCGCGAAAACAGGGGAACAACAGCGCAGCGTCTTTAAACGGCAAATGAAAATCCGGCTCAGTCCGTCCACCATAGCCGTGACCAACAATAAAACCCCGTTTGATAACACCGGATACCGGCAATAACAACCAACCCCGAATCGGAAAATCATCCGTAGAGGTATAACTGATTTCAAATACCTGCCAACCTGATCTATCGCACTCTATCAACCTGATATAAGGCCGAGGGTCTACGGTTAATGCCTTTAAATAGCGCGCTTGCCAAAAACCGTCGAAATCTTTGGGTTCTTTCGGCGGCTTTACCGCCAACAACTGCGTTAGCGAGTAACCATAAGTCGGGTCAAAACCGTATTCACCGGCATTAATAACACTATTGTTGTCGTCCGGCATTAACTCGCTCTCAATACTGTCATTTATAACATTGCAATCATTACAGGATTATTTAATCCAACAAGGCTGCTGTTTAAACCCAGCGCCGCATCTAGTAAACAACCAAACTATTGCCCCACTTCCGTGACGATTACGTCAATGCCATTTTTCTTTAACCGCGATTTAATGGTATTGACGCTGTTCAGTTGGGTATAAGGCCCCATTTTTACCCGGTTCCAGGTCACGCTGCCTACTTTTGCTTTCTCAACCTTGGATTCTATGCCCATTAAGGCCAACTTTGCCCTTAATTCATCAGCCTCTTTAAAGACTTTAAATGAACCAGCCTGCATAATGTATTTGGTCTCTTTGGCTTTTCCCACCCGCTCTTCCCGCGTACGGGTCTTAATTTCATACTCGGGCACCACGACTTCCTTGTCCGGCAAAATAGTATAAAAATCAAAGCGCGGGGGTTTATGCTCAGGCTCGGTTTTTTTATCTGTTTTGGCCTCTTTCGCATTTTTCAGATTATTTTTTTCAGACTTGTCTGATGCTAACGTTTGTGGCGCCTGCGTTGTATTAACCTGTTTGGATGCTGTACGCAGATAAACCAAAAAGACCACAAACGATATGATCAGCATCGTAATCAACATCCATTTCCACAGGCCGACACTTTGCCCCGGCCCTGATTGCGGGCCGCTTCGCGTCGTCTTTTTATCCTGCGCTCTGTGCTTGTAGTCTCTGGCCATTACATCGATTCGGGTGTATTGATATTCAGTAACCCTAATCCGTTCGCCAGCACCTGTTTGACAGCGCAAATCAGGTTTAATCGGGCATCCCGGATATCGGCATCCTCAACGAGGAACTGATGGGCATTATAATAAGTGTGAAATTCATGCGCCAGTTCGCGCAAATACTGAATCAGTTGATGCGGCTCATACTGCAATGCGGCCCGTTCAAGCATTTCAGGATAACGCGCCAATGTACCCAGCAGCAGGCTTTCATGCTCTTCAGTTAACCGGGTCAGGTTTTCCATACCTGACAACAAATTTCTTTCCCAACCTCTTTCATCCAGTTGCCGCAACACGCTGCAGACCCTGGCATAGGCATACTGCACATAAAATACCGGATTTTCATTGGATTTTGAGGTCGCCAATTTCAGGTCAAAGTCCATGTGCTGTTCGGACCGGCGCATCACGTAAAAAAACCTCGCAGCGTCTTTGCCGACTTCATTGCGTAATTGCCGCAAGGTAACGAATTCGCCGGAGCGGGTAGACATCTGCACTTTTTCTTCACCACGATAAAGCGTGGCAAACTGCACCAGCAGAACTTTCAACTTCGATTCATCCGCGCCCAAAGCCTGAATGGCCGCCCGGACTCTGGGCACGTACCCGTGGTGATCGGCGCCCCAAATATCAATAATCTGGTCAAAGCCGCGATCGAGCTTATTCATGTGATAAGCAATATCGGAAGCAAAATAAGTGTATTGGCCGTTTTCCCGCACGACCACCCGATCTTTTTCATCGCCCAGCTTGCTGGATGCAAACCAAGTGGCGCCTTCATGCTCATACAGATGTCCGGCGGTACGCAGGCGTTCCAGCGCTTTTTCCACGGAACCGTCGTCCATTAACTGGCGTTCTGAAAACCATTGTTGATAGTCGACGCCAAACTCATTCAAATCGGCCTTGATGTCTTCGAGGATGTCATTCAGACCGATTTGAAAAAAATCCCGGTACAGTGAAGTACCCAGCAAGGTTTTCGCCCTGTCAATCAGCGCATCGATATGCGCTTCCTTATCGCCGCCCTGAGGCTCGTCGGCAGGAATGCTTTCTAACACCAATTCTACGGGCCTGCGGTATTCATTACCGGCGTTTTTATGAATGTCCCGGGCTATGTCACGCACATACTCGCCGCGATAGCCGTTACTGGGAAAATGCACCAGTTCGCCGCATTCTTCCAGGTACCTCAGCCAGATACTGGTAGCCAGTATATCCATCTGTCTGCCGGCATCATTGACATAATACTCGCGCTGAACGCTAAAACCGACGGCCTCTAATAAATCGGCAACCACCGAACCGTAAGCCGCGCCACGACCATGACCGACATGCAAAGGACCGGTAGGATTTGCGGAAACAAATTCAACCTGCACCTGTTTACCCGCACCGACCCGGCTCAAGCCGAATTCCCGGCCCTGGTTATGAATTTGTCGGACAATCTGATATTGCGAGCTTGGATCAATAAAAAAATTGATAAATCCAGGGCCTGCTATTTCAACTTTAGTGACTGCATCATGCTGAGGCAATGCGGCAATAATTTTTTCCGCCACTTGTCTTGGGTTTAACTTGAGGGGTTTTGCCAGTATTAAGGCGAGGTTTGATGCAAAATCACCATGTTGTGCATCACGGGTGCGTTCAATTGTGATACTGGGGGAGATTTCCCGGGCAATTACACCGTCTGTTTTCAGTGTTTCAACGGCCTGCAGGATAAGAGTCTCTATCGTTTGTTTCATTGCTTCACTGCGTTTGTCAGATCAAATTATAGACGCGCATTATCCATGAAAATCACTCTATTATCCATCCAAACAACATTAATACCACGGGCTAATACAAATCCACCGGATCAATATCCAGCGACCAGCGGACTTTATTAGCCTGTTTAAGTTTTTCTATCCCGGGAACCAGTCTATCGAGCAAGGCATGCAAGTCCCTGCGATTTTGACTCTGAAACAACAATTGGTAGCGATAAAAGCCGGCGCGCCTTGCCATCGGCGCAGACACCGGACCTAATATCTGAATGGCGGCGCTTTTTGTCTGCCCGCTCTGCTGATCATTATCCTGCGTGTTTACAGGCATCGCATTGACATCAAGTTTTTGCGCCAGGCTAATCACCGCCTGAAAGAAAAGCTTCGGCTGTTCAGCGTCAACGGCCTGTACTCTGAATAAAGCCTGATAGCTGAATGGCGGCAATAAAGCTTCTTTACGCTCAGCCAATGCGGTTTTGGCAAAGCTTTTATAGCCGTGCCTGATTAAGGTGGTGAGCAATGGATGCTCGGGCTGCCGGGTCTGCATAATGACCTTGCCGGGTTTTTCCGCCCGTCCCGCACGTCCTGAGACTTGAACAATCAATTGCGCCAGTTTTTCGGAGGCGTGAAAATCAATACTGAACAGGCCGCTGTCAACATCAAGAATCGCTACCAGCGTTACATTCGGAAAATGATGGCCTTTAGCCAGCATTTGCGTACCGAGAATAATATCCACCCGGCCCTGATTGATTTCCTCCAGATAACCTTCCAGTGAACCCTTGCGTTGCGTGGAATCACGGTCCAGGCGAACAATGACCTTACCGGCAAACAGCTCGGCCAGCACTTTTTCCACCCGTTCAGTACCCAGACCCAATGCCGTCAATTCCTTGGCTTTACAAACCGGACATTGATGAGGGCCTTTTTGCTCTCTGCCGCAATGATGACAACGTAACAGGCCTTCATTGGCATGAATCACCAGATTGGCGTCGCAACGCAGGCAACGCGCCACCCAGCCGCAACCATGACAAATCAGGGTAGGCGCGAAACCGCGCCGATTTAAAAACAACAAGACCTGTTCATCTTTCGCCAGAGTACTGTGTATTTCCGCAATAAGGGTTTCAGACAGGCCCTCGACCATTCGCTTGTTGCGAATATCCAGCAGCTGCAATACCGGTTCTATCGCGCTGCCTGCCCGTTCCGGCAAATGCAGCAATCGATAACGCCCGTTATCCACATTATGCAAGCTTTCCAGCGCTGGTGTCGCCGAACCCAGCAATACAGGAATGTTCAGCATTTTGCCGCGTACAACCGCCACATCGCGTGCGGAAAATCGAAAACCTTCCTGCTGCTTGAAGGAAGTGTCATGCTCTTCATCCAGGATAATCAAGCCGGGGTTTTTTAACGGCGTAAACAAGGCCGAGCGCGTGCCCAGCAAAATAGAACAGGCGCCCTGCTGCATTTGCAACCAGGCGATTTGTCTCTGCCTGTCGGTTAATTTGGAGTGGAAGACTGCAATGTTGACAGTGAATCGTTGCCTGAAACGGTTTTCAAGTTGGGGCGTCAGCGTGATTTCCGGCACCAGTACCAAAACCTGTTGTCCCCGCTCCAGTACAGATCGAATAATCTGCATATAGACTTCTGTTTTACCGCTGCCGGTCACGCCTTCCAGCAAAAATACGCCAAATTGCCCCAAGCTGTCACAGACTGCATTTATAGCGGCTTGCTGCGGAGGATTACAGTGCAAGTCATTACCGTTGTTTAAAACCGCCGGAGGATGCGCACCGACCCGACTGAATTCAACCTGCAACAAACCTTTGGCAATCAATTGCCTGACCGATAATCGCCAGTTTGTATTCCATGCCGACAATTCGGCCTCAGACAAGCTATGCCGTGGCGACGCCTCGAAACCAAGACTTTGAAATTTTTCCAGGACGATTTTTTGTTTGGGTGTCCGTTTGAGTTGGTTACTGTCCGTTGCTTTACCCGATTCGGTCAGCGCATAGACTTTTTCCGTTTGCACAAGCACCGATTTGCCCTGACGCAGCGCCACCGGGAACGCCGTACCGATCACTTCGCCCAAAGGATGGTGATAATAGCGGCTGGCCCAATAAAGCAATTGCAAGTCCTGCGCCGATAGCAAGGGCTCGTCGTCCAGGATTCGCTCAACCTGCTTTAATTTGCCGGTATCGTGTTCACTGTGCCGGGTGCATTCAACCAGAAAGGCGATCTTCTTGCCTTTGCCGAAAGGCACTTCCAGGCGAATACCGGGCTTTACCCTATCCGCGTCGATATTATCGGGCGCCAGATAATCAAACAAGCGGTGAATCGGGACCGGAACAGCGACCCTGAAAATCAATCCGGCTCCACTGCATGACTTAGCCATAGATGTTAAGTTATATTTGATGTTTTAATGCTAAGTGACTATGCCGTCTGGATTATTTCAGTTACCCACAGAACCTGTGGATAACTCTGTGGACAAACGCTTTATAGGAGGCCTTACTGACGGTTTTTATTACAGTTTTGTCACATTGGACAATTTTAAGACAGCAGATAGTTATATCTATATTTCAACAAGTTACAAAACCAACGAACATCATAAAATGACTTTGCAAGTTATTGACGGCAACCTGACTCCTGTTCAGCCCAATCTGTGTATTTAGCATCATTGAAGATGCGATATATTGAAATTACCGGTCAAAAAGGCTCCGGCAAAAAAGTAGTCAATACCGGTTTCGGCTTGATAAATTTGATGGTCATCCTGTCACTTTCGCCTATTTCCAGATACTTCTTCCTGTCCTTGTCCTTGAGCTTTAAAACCGGCGGCAAGGTCCAGACGCCTTCGGGATAATCTTTGGTATCCTTGCTGTTGGCATTAATTTCAGACTTTTCCAAAAATTCAAAGCCTGCATTTCTTGCCAGTGCAATGACATAATCTTCTGTGACGTAACCCGATAAGGCATGAACATCCTGCGGCTTTAAAGGTGAATTTCTATGCTCCACAATGCCCAGAATGCCGCCGGGCTTCAAGGCCTTGTACATGGCGTTAAACACTGTCGCGGCCTGATCGCTTTTCATCCAGTTGTGGACATTACGAAAAGTCAGCACCCTGTCTGCCGAACCGTCCGGCGCTATTTGCAAAAATTTCGGCGGCTCTAACACCGTTAACTCAACTTTGCCATAAATCTTCGGTTGAGCATTCAACTTGTTGGCAAAAACCTGCAAACTCTTTTTATAGTGCGGCTGATCACTGTCTGCGGAAAAATGCGCGGCATATAATTTACCCTTATCTTTTAAATACGGTGCCAGAATTTCCGTGTACCAGCCTTCACCCGGCCATATTTCGACAACAGTCATCGATGCTTTAACATCGAAAAACTCCAGCGTTTGTTGCGGGTGTCGGTACTTATCGCGCATTTTATGCAATACGGAACGCTGCTTTCCGGCCAGTTGCTGTTTTAACAACACCGCATCGTCCAGCGCGGGCATAGTCAATGCCCGCACTGGGCCGGCAATGCTTTTCGGCGCGCCCTCATCGGCCGCGTGTGCAGATATAAAACCGAAAGAAAGCGACATCACAACTAAAATCTTTTTCATTTTTTTGATTCCGTACAGGCTATTCATGTTCACAATTCCAGATTTGGAGAAGACTTAACGTCGCGAGCATTAAAAATGCAACTAAAGTCCAGGCCGGCATACTGAGACTTAAGAAACTCCATGTCACTTCGGCACAATCTCCGGTACCGCTCAGCATCAGCTTCAAGGTAGCGGATAAGGGGAAGTTTTGAAACATATATTCAAGGCCGGGCCCGCATTCCGGCACCTGGTCTTTCGGCAAATGCTGCAACCAGACATGCCGGGTTGAAATAGCCCCGCCGAAAAGAGCGGTAACAGCGCCTAAGATAGCATAAATCCTGACGCCCGCTTGCCCTGGATTGTGTATAGCGGCAAGCAAAAAAACAATGCCCGTCAATAAAATGGCAATACGCTGGGAAATACATAAAGGACAAGGCTCCAATCCATCAACAAATTGAAAATAAGCGCCCATTGCCAGTAAAAAAACACAGCCGATGAACCCTAAAAAAAACCAGATTCTCGGGTTAAATTTTATCAATTCCAACATGCTTGACCTCATCATTTAAAAATAAAAATCGTCAATCCTATCCCTTAATCACACGTTCACACCATTTCTATTAACAGATTAGTAAATGATCGGTGATTTTTCCAGCGGAAGGTATGTAAATAAAGTCTGTCTGCAGATACAAACAGCCGCCCCAAATAGTCTGACAATATTACCGACAACGCATCGGCTCAATCTATAGGTCAATCGACGCATGGGGTTATGAGTTCGGAAAGTTCGGGCAAGCAATTCGCCCAAGCAATATTTAGATGACTCAAAGCGTTTATATGCATCGGAGTTCTATAAAACATCTCCCGAATAATAAGAGACTTCAGTTAAAACTCAATGCGCGTCGCTCCGAAGTGAGAAGGTATAGCCAGTTAATTTTTTGCAAATTGCCTTAACTATGATGATCGGATGAGATTTATAGCGTCATCGCAGAAAAAGCGCATTGCGTCATAAGAACTCATAGAGCGGATTAGGTTAATACTAATCACGCTCTACGCAGGGATTTCAACATGACCGGTAACCATTTGATTTTTTGGCAAGTGGAATGCCCTTTAACAATCCAGTCGAAGTACGGTTCTATCCTAAATAGCAACTTGTGACTGCCAAAACATGCCGTATTTAGTTTTAAAGCGACATGTTTGTTAATGTGCTCACTCATTTCCAAGCCTAACACGCATGGCAACAAGCTAATCCCACCAACATCGGTATTACTTACCCGCATCCTCGGTAAATACACCAAAATTCATTATCCGCTGATAACGAATTTCCAGCATTTCATCCATAGGCAATGCTTTTAGCTCCGCCAAATGGCGAAGCAACGCTTCCTTTAAATTCTGGACAATAACCTTAAAGTCCCGGTGACCGCCCCCTAAAGGCTCCCTGACCACCTCATCGAGAAAACCCTGCTCGCGGATTCGGTCGGAAGTAATGCCCATCGCTTCTGCCGCCAATTGTGATTTATCTGCGCTTTTCCACAAGATAGACGCACAACCTTCCGGTGAAATAACCGAATAGGTGCTGTATTCCAGCATGATTAAACGATCACCCACGCCAATTGCCAAAGCTCCGCCGGAACCGCCTTCACCGATAATGGTGCAGATGATCGGCGTTCTCAATCGGGCCATTTCAAACAGGTTCCGGGCGATGGCTTCACTTTGTCCGCGCTCTTCGGCGCCGATACCGGGATATGCGCCGGGGGTGTCGATCAGGCAAATAACGGGGATTTTGAAACGTTCCGCCAACTTCATAACGCGCAAGGCTTTACGATAACCTTCGGGGCGGGGCATACCGAAGTTACGATAAATTTTTTCCTTGGTGTCGCGACCTTTTTGATGGCCGATCACCATCACCGGTTGTCCGTCAAGACGCGCCAAACCGCAAACAATTGCCGGATCATCGGCATACGCGCGATCCCCGTGCAGTTCATGAAAATCGGTAAAAATACGCTCGACATAATCCAGCGTATAAGGGCGCCCCGGATGCCGCGATAACTGGGAAATCTGCCAGTCGGACAGATTTGAAAAAATGGACTCTGTCAGCGCCCGGCTTCTCTCTTCCAACTGCTTGATGGCATCGGAAATATTAATGTTGTTATCAAACTCCACATTACGGAGTTCTTCAATTTTCGCTTCCAGTTCAGCGATCGGTTGTTCAAAATCGAGAAATTTTAGATCCATGGGGATTTGATATGACGGATGGGGTAAATGATAAATTTTAACGGCAGATTTTATAGAAATTCAGAAATTTATTCTAAACATAAAAAAAGGATCATCACGACCCTTTTTTTAGGACAGAATAAAACCGGACGTTTTACTCTGCTTCTTTCATACTGAGCCTGACTCTGCCCTGACGGTCAATTTCAAGCACCTTAACTTTCACAACATCGCCTTCCGATAATTTGTCGCTGACTTTATCAACGTGATCACCGGAAATTTGCGAGATATGCACCAAGCCGTCCTTACCGGGGAGAATCGTCACGAAAGCACCGAAGTCCATTAATCGAACCACTTTACCTTCATAAATTTTACCGACTTCCACTTCTTCAGTAATTTCCTCAATAAGACGACGCGCTTCTTCACCGGCGGCCTTATCAACAGAGGCTACTTTCACAATACCGTCATCGGTCAAATCAATGCTGGCTCCGGTTTGCTCGGTAATGCCGCGGATAGTCGCTCCGCCTTTACCGATAACTTCACGAATTTTGCTCGGATCGATTTTAAAGGTAATGATACGCGGTGCAAAATCGGACATTTGCTCGCGGGTAGTAGACAGGGCTTTATTCATTTCGCCCAGGATATGCAAACGGCCTTGTTTGGCTTGTTCCAGGGCAGATTTCATGATTTCGGCGGTAATGCCGTCTATCTTGATGTCCATCTGCAAGGCAGTAATGCCATCTTCCGAACCAGCCACTTTAAAATCCATGTCGCCCAGATGATCTTCATCACCCATGATGTCCGATAATACGGCGAAACGATCGCCTTCTTTAATCAAACCCATGGCGATACCGGCAACCGGTGATTTAATCGGCACACCGGCATCCATTAACGCCAAACTGCTGCCGCAAACGGACGCCATAGAGCTGGAACCGTTCGATTCGGTTACTTCAGACACGACCCGGATTACGTAGGGAAATTCTTCCATATTCGGCAGCACCGCAGTAACGCCGCGCTTTGCCAAGCGACCATGACCGATCTCACGGCGTTTTGGCGAACCGACAAAACCGGTTTCACCGACGCTGTAAGGAGGGAAGTTGTAATGCAGCATGAAAGGTTCTTTATACTCACCCGATAACGCGTCAATAACCTGCGCATCGCGTTGCGTGCCCAGCGTTGCAACGACCAGAGCCTGGGTTTCACCACGAGTAAATAATGCCGATCCATGAGTCCTCGGCAATACGCCGGTTCTGACGGTAATCGGCCTGATCGAGTCCAAAGCCCGACCGTCAATACGCTTGCCTTCATCAAGAATGGCATTACGAACAATCTTTGATTCCAGATGCTCGATAATGACGCGAATATCATTTTCGGCATACTCGCCGTTAGCGACCAATTTTTCAACGACGGCTGTCCTGATCGCTTTTAATTGTTCCTGCCTGACCAGTTTTTCGGCAACCTGATAGGCCGATTTAATGCCTGCCTCCACTTCTTCAGTCACTAACCTGACCAGTTCGGCATTCGCTTCAGGCGCCGTCCATTCGACAACACCGGCGCCTGCCGCGTTGGCAAACTCATTAATCGCATTAATCGCCGCTTGCATTTGTTCATGTCCGAACAAAACTGCGCCTAACATCACCTCTTCGGATAAACCTGCCGCTTCGGATTCAACCATCAGTACCGCATGCGCAGTTCCTGCTACAACCAGCGTTAATTGGGACTCTTTTAAAGCGGAGGGCGATGGATTTAACAAATACTCGCCGTCTTTATAGCCGACGCAGGCAGCGCCTATCGGGCCGTTAAAAGGCAATCCCGACACAGCCAGCGCGGCGGATGCACCCAATAAAGCGGGAATTTCCGGATCAACCTCAGGATTCAGCGAAACTACCGTCGCAATAATCTGAACTTCGTTAGTATAGCCTTCAGGAAAAAGCGGGCGAATAGGCCGGTCTATCAAGCGGGACGTTAATGTCTCCTGTTCACTGGGCCTGCCTTCCCTCTTAAAAAAGCCGCCGGGTATCTTGCCCGCTGCGTAAGCTTTTTCCTGGTAATTAACAGTCAATGGGAAAAAATCGCCACCATTTGCGTCTTTTTTGCCAACGACAGTGACAAGCAATGCTGTGCCGTTGACATCAATCATCACGGCGCCGTCCGCCTGCCGGGCTATTTCGCCCGTTTCCAGCGTAACTTTTTGATCGCCGTACTGAAATTCTTTCCTGATAGGGTTCACTATAAGGTTCCTTTGCGTAGAGGTTATTTTTAAGGGGAAGTTATATTTAAAAAGCCGACGTTAAAACAAGAAACGGCACTTAAGTTGTGCCGTTTCCCAAGTGACTTTTACTTGCGCAAACCAAGACGCTCAATCAATGAGCGATAGCGATTACTGTCTTTATTTTTCAGGTAATCCAAAAGCTTACGACGCTGATTAACCATACGCAACAGACCGCGACGTGAATGATGATCTTTTTTGTGTGCGGCAAAATGCGGTGTCAAATGAGTGATATGCGCTGTCAACAGTGCAATCTGTACTTCAGGTGAGCCGGTATCGGTTTCTGACTGGCGATACGCTTCGACGACCGCTTTTTTTTGTTCTGCAGTAAATGGCATTGATAATCCCTATTAAGATTAAAAAATTAAAGTACGAGCCGCCAACAATAGCGACTCATTAAAGAAACACCTATTCCACGATAGGGTGTAGATCCAGGTGTATTTTATTAACCGGTAAAGAGGCAATATTTGCATCTTTACCGGAATCGTTGCCCATATTGAACAACTTTTTCGGTGCTAGTTTACCATCCAATAGTATTTCCCCCAAACCCAAAAAAACAGCACCATGATACATACGCACGGTACCGTGGAAGCTTTCTTTAAGGTTGATTGCTTGTCCATAATTGATGCTTTTTGCATGTTGATCAGACAGATGAACAGCGGGCAAAACGTGCAAAGGCTGATCGACATTGATCAGGCAACTATATAGGCCTTGTTCATCCATCGCCGTCAACTGTTCGATGGTTTTGGCATCGGCAATGTTGAACTGGCCTGCCTCAATACGCCGCAAAGCCTTTACCGTTGCGCCGCAGCCCAGGGCATGACCAATGTCTTCGGCCAAGGTTCGGATATACGTGCCTTTTGAACAAGACACCTCCAGAACCAATTGATTCGGCTCAGCCAGACCCGCTTGATAATCGGTCAGCCATTTTATTTCAAAGATACTGATGCGCCTGGCTTTGCGCTCCACTGTCTGACCGGCTCTCGCCAATTCATAGAGTTTTTTACCGTTATGCTTCAAGGCGGAATACATCGGCGGAACCTGATCGATTTCGCCGGTAAACTGTTGCAGGCAGGCATGTATGATGTCAGGCGACAACTCAGGCACCGGCTTGATCTCGATAATGACACCTTCGGCATCACCGGTATCAGTCATTACGCCGAGCTGCACAACGACTTGATAGCGCTTATTATCATCCAGCATCAACGCGGATACTTTAGTCGCCTCGCCGAAACACAGCGGCAACAAGCCGGTCGCCAAGGGATCAAGACTCCCTGTGTGCCCGGCCTTATTGGCGTTAAACAAACGCCTGACTTCCTGCAAGGCTTTGTTGGAAGACACACCCAGACGCTTGTCTAGCAGCAATATGCCATGCACATTGCGCCCGGATTTACGTTTACTCATGCCGCTCTAGTTCTCGTCGCGCTTATCGCCATCTGGCTTGTGCAAATCGCTTAAGAGTTCCGCAACACGCATGCCGGTATCGAAAGACGTATCATAATAAAAACGCAATTCAGAAATATGCCGCAAGCGCATTCTTTTAGCCAGCTCATGCCGGATAACCGGCGCCAGTTCATTCAGTACTTTGACATTGGCCTTTTTGCCTGACTCATCCGCATTTAAGACGGTGACATAGACCTTTGCAACCGCCAAATCTTTGGTGACGTCGACTTCATTGATGGTGACAAAACCCAGCCTGGAATCATCAATATCGCGCTGCAAAATTGACGAAAGCTCTTTCTGCATCTGCGAGGAAACGCGGGCGTTACGACCAAATTCTTTTGCCATGCTATTTTAAATCCCCGTTCACAATACCCGCTTGACTTCTGTACGCTCAAATACTTCGATCTGATCGCCGACCCTGACATCGTTGTAATTTTTTACCCCAATACCGCATTCCATACCCATCTTGACTTCGGCGGCATCATCTTTGAAGCGGCGCAATGATTCCAGCTGCCCTTCATAAATAACCACGTTTTCACGTAATACACGTATCGGCAAATTGCGTTTTACAAAGCCGTCTACCACCATACAGCCGGCAATTGCGCCGTATTTTGGCGATTTGAAGACATCACGGACTTCGGCAAGACCGACAATATGCTCTTTGATTTCAGGCGCCAACATACCGCTGATGGATTTTTTAACCTCATCAATCGCATCATAAATAACGCTGTAGTAATGCAGGTCAATGCCCTTTTCTTCGATCAGCTTTCTTGCCGTGGCATCGGCCCTGACATTAAAGCCCATCAGAATGGCACCGGAAGCCAGCGCGAGGTTGGCGTCGCCTTCATTAATGCCGCCGACACCGCCATAAATGACTTTGACTTCGACTTCTTCATTGGATAAATCGACTAAAGAACCGCGTAAGGCTTCGAGACTGCCCTGAACATCGGTTTTGATAACCAGGTTGACGCTTGCAATTTCACCCGAGGCCATCCTGGAGAACACTTCATCGAGCTTGGAGGCTTGTTGCGCGGCATGGCGAGTGGATTTTTTACGATCTTCACGATGCTTGGCCAAGTCTTTGGCAATACGCTCGTTTTGCACCACCAGGAATTCATCACCGGCATTCGGCGTACCCGACAAGCCGAGGATTTCAACCGGCGCACAAGGCCCCGCTTCTTTAATAGCCTTGCCGTTCTCGTTAAACATCGCCCGAACACGACCGTATTCATGGCCGCATAACACCATTTGCCCGCTTTCCAGCGTGCCTTTCTGAATCAGCACCGTAGCAACAGCACCACGCCCCTTGTCCAGCCTCGATTCAATAACGATACCGGAAGCCGCACCTTCGACAGGCGCTTTCAATTCCAGGATTTCAGTCTGAACAATTAAAGCCTCGATCAAATCATCGATACCTTCACCGGTTTTGGCCGAGATTTTAAGAAACTGCACATCGCCGCCCCATTCTTCCGCCAAAACGTTGATGACGGACAGTTCCTGCATGACTTTTTCAGGATTGGCATCGGGCTTGTCGATTTTGTTGATCGCGACAATAATCGGCACATTGGCCGCTCTCGCATGCTCGACGGCTTCCTTGGTTTGCGGCATAACGCCGTCATCCGCCGCTACAACGACAATAACGACGTCGGTGACATCGGCGCCTCTAGCGCGCATGGCAGTAAATGCAGCGTGGCCGGGCGTATCCAGGAAGGTCACCGAACCGTGATCGGTTTTTACCTGATAAGCGCCTATGTGTTGGGTAATGCCGCCGGCTTCACCGGCGGCAACACGGGTTTTACGAATATAATCCAGCAACGAAGTTTTACCGTGATCGACGTGCCCCATAATGGTCACAATCGGCGCACGCGGTTTGGCGACGCGATTATCTTCCACTTGCGCTTCAGCCAGCATTTCCTGTTCAAGATCATCATCACTCTGCATGATGGCCTTGTGCCCCATTTCTTCAACCAAAATGGCCGCTGTATCCTGATCAATGCTTTGATTGATGGTCGCCATGATACCCAGCTTCATCAGGTGCTTAATGACCAAAGCCGCCTTAACGCTCATCTTTTGCGCAAGATCGGAAACAATAATGGTTTCCGGGATTGCGACCTCTTTCACGATAGGCGCAACCGGCATCTCGAACTGATGCTTGCCGTCAGACTGTACACTGACACGCTGGGTCTGTTTGCCACCCTTTCTTTTGCCTTTTTTGGCATCCTTGCCCGATGAACGAGCGCCTTCTTCCTGTTTTTTTCTATGCAATGTTTCCTGCTTGACAGCTGCTTGCTGCCTTACTTTATCGGCATTTTTCTTGATGGATTCTTCAAGCCTGCGTTCTTTTTCCTGCTGTTTTTTCCTGACATCTTCAGCTTCCTTGGTTTTGATCGGCTTGTCCTGTTTTATCTTTTTGTCTTCCTTGATCTTGATTGTTGCAAATTTGTCTTCCGGTTCAATTTCCAGCTCCAGGACCGGCTCGGACTCAGGTTCAACAAAAACCTGTGGCGCTTTTTCCTCGGCGATAGCTTGAACAGCTTCAGGTTCAACTTTGACAGCTTCCGCTACAACGGCCTTGTCCTTAGTCGCCGGCTCAACCGCGACTGGCTGTTCGACAACCGGAGCCGGCGCTTCAACGTGTTTTACCGGCTCGACTTGTGCCGGCGTGGCTTGCATGTCAGGCACAGACGCGGTCGCCTCGACTACCTTGGGTTCCTCAGACTCGGCAACTTCGCTGCGCTTGATGTAGGTTTTCTTTTTACGCACTTCAACGCTAATGGTTTTAGTGGAGCTGCCCGGCACGCTGGCCTGTTTGATCTCCATCACTTTTCTTCGTTCAAGCGTCACGCGTCTTGGCGAACTGTTGACTCCTCCCTCCGCTTTACCGTGGCGTTTGCGCAAATGTGCAAGCAACTGCATTTTTTCATCTTCATTAATGACATCATCAGGGGCACTCGCAGATAATCCTGCTTCTTTCAGTTGCTCTAATAATCGTTCCAGAGGAATTTTAACCACCTCTGCTAATTGCCGTACTGTTTTATCACTCATATCCTACCCCTTACCTACTCGCTATGTGCCTCAGCAAACCAAGGCTCACGCGCCTTCATAATCAATTTTGCCGCCCGCTCTTCATTCATGCCTGGAAAATTTAACAAATCATCTACCGATTGTTCCGCCAAATCATCCATCGTAATAATACCCTGACTTGCCAGGTCATACGCCAAATCATCATCCATGCCTTCCATTTCCAGCAAGTCTTTTGCCGGTGCCGCTGTTTCAATTTTTTCTTCAGCGGCAATTGCGCTAATCAATAAGGCGTCTTTAGCCCGACTCCTGAGCTCGTTCACCAGATCTTCGTCAAATCCTTCAATTTCCAGCATTTCACTGACCGGCACATAAGCGATCTCCTCGACTGTATTAAATCCTTCTTCAACCAGGATCAGAGCAATATCTTCATCAACATCCAGTTGTTCGACGAACAGGCGTAAGATTTTAGCCGCCTCGGCTTCGCTGTTTTGTTCGGCTTTGGACGCATCAATAACATTCAACTCCCACCCTGTTAGCTGGGTTGCCAGACGCACATTTTGTCCGCCGCGGCCTATAGCCTGGGACAAATTATCGGAGTTCACCGCTAAATCCATGCTATGCCTGTCTTCGTCTACGATAATAGATTGGATTTCGGCAGGCGACATGGCGTTAATAACAAACTGGGCTTCACTGGGGTTCCACAGAATAATATCAACACGTTCGCCCGCCAGCTCATTGGTAACCGATTGAACGCGCGAACCTCTCATGCCGACACAGGCTCCAACAGGATCCAGCCTGGGATCATTGCTTTTTACTGCAAGCTTGGCCCTGGAACCGGGATCACGCGCAGCACCCATGATGGAAATCAAGCCTTCGCCGACTTCAGGCACTTCGAGCCGAAACAACGCGATCAGTAATTCCGGCGCGGTTCGGCTAACAAACAATTGCGGGCCGCGCGGCTCCAGACGCACATCTTTCAAATAACCTCGAATTCGGTCGCCGATGCGAATAGCCTCACGCGGGATCATTTCTTCCCTGGCGATATAAGCTTCCACATGCCCACCCAAATCCAGGTAAACGCTACCTTTTTCAATGCGCTTGACTATACCGGTAATGAGCTCACCGACACGATTTTTATAGGCCTCAACAATTTTTTTGCGCTCGGCTTCCCTGACTTTATGGATAATAACCTGCTTGGCTGTTTGCGCGGCGATGCGTCCGAAATCGACCGATTCGATTTCTTCTTCTATTACATCACCGACTTTCGCATTAGGATTATCCAGTCTGGCTACTTCCAAAAGAATTTGCGTTTCCGGAAACTCCACATCGCCGTCAATCTGGTTATTGGCGTCGACAACGTCCCAGTATCGGTACGTCACATAATCACCGGTCTTTCTGTCAATATGCACCCGCACTTTGATCTGATTGACATGGCGTTTAATTGTAGCGGCTTCCAGGGCTGATTCTATCGCCTGGAAAACAATTTCCTTTTCAATATCCTTTTCGTTAGAAAAAACCTCCACCACCAACAAAATTTCTTTATTTGCCACTGCGCGCTCCTTTTTCAATGCTTTTATTAAATAAACCGAGGTCAGGAACCAATCGCGCCTTGCTCATTGCGCTGAATGGCACCTCATACGTCTGACCGGCCTCCTGAAGCATAACAATATCTCCATCAACTTTTTCGATCAGGCCTGTAATCTTTTTACGACCCTCTATGGCTTTAAATAGATTAACCGATACCGTGCTGCCGATAAACTGTTCAAACTGACTGATCTTGAAGAAGGGTCTGTCCGCTCCCGGAGAAGAAATTTCCAATTGATAGTTACCCGGTATAGGATCTTCCACATCCAGAACGCCACTGATTTGATGGCTGACTTTGGAGCAATCCTCAACCAAAATGCCATTTTCACTATCAATATAAATTCTTAACAGACCATGCCTGGGATGCGGATTATAGTCAATACCGACACATTCATAACCTAAACCTTCAACAATTGGCTCGATCAAGTTAACCAAATGCTCAGGAGCCTGCTTCATTTTTTCCTCACTTACTTTCGCACAAAAAAAAAGAGCCAAAGGCTCTTCCATTAACAATTAGTTGCAAGCTTCCACAAACCGAAACCCGAAAAATAAAAAACCCCAAAATGGGGTTCCTAATATGGTAGCGGGGGCAGGATTTGAACCT
>SXGU01080261.1_pt1 | contig 40660 bp, 36 predicted proteins | sample 3174531 | NCBI WGS metagenome assembly SXGU01 (sample SAMN11356863, study PRJNA531348) | freshwater metagenome | isolation source: freshwater sample F1-140 | place: China: Fuxian Lake, Yuxi | collected 2017-12-25 | reverse complement strand
TGAAACTAGGATAGGAAGCATGGCGGGAAGAATTAAGGCAGAAGATGTCACATATGTGCGCGATCACAGTGCACTTGATGATGTGGTGAGTGATTATGTGCAACTTAAAAATGCTGGCGGTGGACAGAAAAAAGGTCTTTGTCCATTTCATGATGAAAAATCTCCCTCCTTTCATGTAACACCAAGTAAAGGTTTTTTCCACTGCTTTGGCTGCCAAGCAGGTGGTGATGTAATTGCGTTTATCATGAAGTTAGAACATTTAACCTTTACTGAAACAGTGGAGCGGCTAGCTGAGCGAATTGGTTACACCTTGAAGTATGAAAGCTCTGGTGTGAGTATTGGCCCATCAATTAATCGCTCACGGTTGGTTGCTGCAAATACAGCTGCATCTATTTTTTATCAAGAGCAATTACAGCTACCAGCAGCCCAACATGGTCGAGATTTTTTAACTAAACGGGGTTTTGATCGTGATGCAGCAAAGAACTTTAATGTTGGTTACGCCCCAGATGAGTGGGATGGTTTATATAAAAACCTCAAAGGCAAAGGTTTTACCGATGAGGAGTTGAATTTGGCAGGGTTAGTCAAAGAGGGAAGTAAGGGAATGATCGATCGATATCGCAATCGATTAATCTGGCCAGTGAAAGATATCTCTGGTGATGTTGTTGGCTTTGGAGCCAGAAAATTAGCAAGTGATGAGGTTGATACTGGTCCAAAGTATTTAAATTCACCTGAAACTCCTGTTTATAAAAAGAATCAGATTTTATACGGCTTAGATATGGCTAAAAAAGAGATTGCAAAAAATCGCCAAGTTGTAATTGTGGAGGGGTATACCGATGTAATGGCGGCTCACTTATCTGGTGTTATAACTGCAGTTGCCACTTGTGGCACCGCTTTTGGTGATGAACATATAAGAATTATTAGAAGATTACTGATGGATGCCGATGCATTTCGTGGTGAGGTTATCTTCACCTTTGATGGTGATGCAGCTGGTCAAAAAGCAGCACTGCGTGCATTTGAAGATGATCAAAAGTTTGTGGCACAAACTTTTGTGGCAGTTGAACCAAATGGCATGGATCCATGTGAATTACGCCAAGCCCATGGTGATGATGCAGTTCGCAACTTAGTTGCCAGGCGAGTTCCATTATTTGAGTTTGCAATCAAATCAGTAATTGCTAATTACGATATTACTGCAGCTGAAGGAAGAGTAAATGCGCTAAACCAGGTAGCACCGTTAATTGGCAAGATTAGGGATGCATCCTTGCGTCCAGAATATGTCAGATTACTTGCTGGTTGGTTGGGTATGGAGGTTGATATTGTTTCAAAAGCGGTCAAAGTTAGCGGTAAATCTGAGCAGATACAAAGTGATAAACGAATTAATCTCACCGATCCAGTACTGATTTTAGAGCGTGAAGTATTAAAGGTTAAATTGCAGCTGCCTGAATTAGCCCACAGTTGGGTCGATTTAGAGCCGGCAGCTTTCTCCTTTGCACTCTATGCTGATCTTCGTAAATTAATTGATGGGCAAACAGAGTTTAATATTCAACAATTATTAGAAACATCTGATCGAGATGAACTGAAATCATTGATTACCGAGTTAATTGTGGAGCCAATCAGGACAGATGGTGAGGTCTCAGATCGTTACATCATTAGTATTTTTGCAAGGTTGCGTGAAGTGGCATTGAGTCGATCAATTGCAGAGATTAAATCCACCCTGCAAAGATTAAGTCCAGTTGAAAATGATGCGCAGTACCAAGAGATATTTGGGCAATTAGTTGGCATGGAGGCAGCACGGCGGGTGCAAAAAGAGTTGGCATTGGGAGAGAGTTAAACCTGATATCAGGCTAGGTTTGAGAGAGTTTAGATATTCGCTACTATTTACCTCACCAATCTTTAATTAGATTGGCGTAATCCCTGATAGCTCAATTGGCAGAGCAGCCGGCTGTTAACCGGCAGGTTCTTGGTTCGAGTCCAAGTCAGGGAGCATGGGGTTATATCGACTGCAAGTTGCACTGCCAGATCGCCCAGGTTCTCTAGGCGCGGTCGCATCCGCTATTGGTTTTGCAGGCGGGGATATTCGTGGCTTGATTGTTCTGCGCAGTGAGAATGGTCGCGGTATAGATGACATAACAATTGCAGTTCCAGGTAGTGATCCAACTGATTTAGTCAATGTTTTAACCGCTATTGGTGGGGTCGAGGTCCTATCAGTAACTCCCATTAATTAATATTTAACCGCTTTTAGTTGTTCGGCAGATTGCTCGGGCTCTAAATCCATAATAAAAGCGCCCATTGCAGATTCTGATCCAGATAAATACTTTAGTTTTCCAGGCTGGCGTCTAACTGAAACTATTTGCCAATGCAAGCGCATACTATTTCGACCAACATTTACTGGCGCTTGATACCAAGAGGCGATATAGGCCATTTCAATTCCAAATACCCCATCTAATCTACTTAAAGCCTGCTTTGCTACAGCTGCAAACTGCTCAGATTGTGATTGATCTAAATCTTGCAAGGATGGCACCGAGCGTTTTGGCACGATATGTATTTCAAATGGATATCTTGCAGCGTATGGCACATAGGCGATCCATTCGGTATTTTCACAAATTATTCGCTTCTTATCTTTAATCTCTCGAGTTATTACATCATCTAGCAATATTCTGCCAGTTTTTTTAAGGTGCGCATCTGCTGCTTGCAACATCTTCTCAACTCGTGGTGGCACAAATGAGTAGGCATATATCTGCCCATGTGGATGAGAGATAGTTACGCCAACCTCTTCGCCTCTATTTTCAAATGGAAAAACATACTCAATATAATCTAACTTTGACAGGGCGGCATCTCGATCCTTCCAAGCCTCTAATACAGTTCTAATTTGTTTTTCACTTAATTTTGCAAAACTTGATTCATGATCTGATGTGTAACAAACCACCTCACAGGCACCAGCTGCATCTGCATTTGGGGTATCAATTCCATTTATCTGTGGCAACTTCCAATTACTACCTGGGGTGGTAAGGGCTGGTGATTTATTTCCAAAAACTACAACCTCATAATCACCATCAGGGATCTCGGTTAATTTTTCACCCTTACTGGCACACAGTGGGCAGAGATTTTTCGGTGGCAGAAAAACTCTGTGTTGCCGGTGGGATGCAACAGCTACCCATTCATTAACCAATGGATCAAGGCGTAGATGACCAATTCCAGGTTGATTTTTTTCTACCCGTTTATCTTGTGCGACTCTCTCTATTTTTGAAGAGTCATAATATGAAATAGTGCGGCCATCAGAAAGTTTGAGATCACTTCGATTTACTCTACCTGGTAATTCTTGGCTCATCATGACCTAAGCGTAGCCGAATGTGAGATCCTTTGAACTGATAAGAAATAGAGTAATCTTAGAAATATTATGCGTGAGAAAATCCTTAAGAAATTATCAGGCCATCCAGTCTCACTTGCAGTTTTAAATTTTGGGCTTTTTACCGTGCATTCAAACGGCAGAATCATAGGCATCCCTGGTTTTCTAGTCGAAACTAGTGCAGGTGAAAAAGTTTTAATTGATACAGGTTTTCCAGAAAAGTATGCAAAAGATATTCAGATGGCCTCAACTGAGGATAATCTTGGCGAGTTTGGTGAGCTTCTTGAGCTGACTTATGAAAATCAACCAGTGGCCCAGTTAGCAAAACTTGGTATATCTAAAGATGATTTAGATTATGTAGTAATTACTCATACTCATATTGACCACGTTGGAAATATTGGAAGTTTCCCCAATGTTCCAATTATCATTGGGAAAGAAGAGCGTGACCTAGAAAAACCAATTTACTGGCGGGGTAAGAAACCGTTGGAATGGCCTGAGGAAGATTATGTTTTAATTACAGAGGACACTATCTTGGGTGAGAATTTTGAAATTCTGCATGTCCCAGGCCATACCCCAGGTGAACTGTCTATCCTCCTTAAATTACCTGAGAGTGGGTCAATCCTTTTAACAAGTGATGCTATTTCTAGGGAATCTGAGATAGCAGAGGGTTGTCTGGATGCAACCAATCCTGAGCAAGCAATTAACAGTGCAAACCGAATCCTTGAATTAGCTAGGCAAAAAAATGCAATGGTAATCTACGGCCACGGGCCCCAACAATGGAAAGAATTAAAGAAGGCGCCTGATCTATATAAATAAGATTATTAATGTTACCGAACATCTCGACCTTGATTCAATATGATGACATTCCCACTTGAAACATCCCCCGCAGGAGAGATTAAAAATCCGACCCATGCTGCTATTTCATCTGGTTTCATCGCTCTACCTCTTGGCATTTGAGATATAGCCTTATCTAATACATCTTTACTTAAAACATCAAAGAGTGGAGATTCAGTCATTGCAGGGGCAATTGAATTTACGCATATGCTTTGATTGGCATAGCGCCTTGCTAAGTCCTTAGTTAATGTGTCCATCGCTGCTTTGCTGGCTCGATAATGTGGTGGATCAAATACATCAAAATTGTAGGCACCATTTGAGGATATGTTCACAATTTTTTTGATCCCTGGACGTTTCAGCATGGATTTGACCGCTTCTTGAGAGCAATAAAATGCAGATGAAAAGTTAACAGCCATCTGTAAATTAAACTCATCTGAAGGAATATTTGGAAATTCCGACATATAACAATTTCCAGCATTATTAACTAAGGCATCAACTCCACCAAATTTTGTGTTAACTGTCATAAATGCATCACTGATTGCAGCAACATCGGTCAAATCAACCTTATAGGGAAAGATACTCAATGGAAAATCATCCGTAAGCTTTTCAAGGCCACTTTCATTTATATCTAAAGCCATTATTTGGAAGTTATCCTTCACTAACCTGGCCGTGATTGCTCTTCCCATTCCGCCAGCCGCTCCAGTTATAACCACAACTTTCTTATCCATGACTGCAGTCTTGCATAGATAATTAGAATTTGCACTGATATCAATAAAATCAATTAGGTATTATTCATTTGCCGTATCCTCTATACTTTGATTTATGGATCGCTCAGTTGCAGTAAAACTTGATGAGATGGATCCCCTGAAAAAATATAAGAAACTTTTTTACATTGATGATGAGTCTGTCTGTTATTTGGATGGAAATTCATTAGGCAGATTACCCAACAAAACAGTGCTAGATCTTAATAATCTCCTGACAAATGAGTGGGGCAAGCATATTGTCGGCGGTTGGGCTGATTGGATCGATGAAGCTGAACGTGTTGGTGACTTAATTGGTCGCTCAGCTCTAGGTGCTGCTCCTGGCCAAACACTTGCAATAGATACAAACACAATTAATCTGTATCAGCTAGCTTGGGCTGCCATCAAATCAAATCCAAACCGTAAAAAAATCCTGACAGATCGCGCTAATTTTCCTAGCGATCGGTATGCGATGGAGGGTATTGCAAAGGAGCTTGGTATGGAATTGATCTATATTGAAAATGAAGATACATCTCTTTCGGAGGGTGAAATTATTACACCGGATCTATTGAGCAAATATTTAGATAGTGATGTTGCGCTTGTGACTCTTCAAATTATTCAATATCGATCTGGTGGATTAAATAATTATGCTGAAATTGAAAGCATGGTAATCAAAAATGGTGCTTTGATGCTTTGGGATTGCTCACATGCTCTTGGCTCAGTCAATTTACAGTTTGATCAGAATCAAATTGGCTTGGCGGTTGGCTGCACATATAAGTATGGCAATTCAGGACCAGGAGCCCCTGGCTGGTTATATGTTTCCTCTGAGCTTCAAAGTAAATTGGATGTGCCAATACGCGGATGGTTTGGCGTAAAAAATCAATTTGAGATGGGGCCCGTCTTTGAAAAATCTGAGAGCATTCGCGGCTTTCAAATTTCCACACCATCAATTCTGGGCTTACGCTCTGTGAAAAGTGGTTTCGAAATGATCGAGGAAGCAACAATGGATTTGATTCAAGAAAAATGTTTAAAAGGCACTGACTTTATGATTTCTTTGTTTGATGAATGGTTAATTCCTCTGGGTTTTTCCTTGACTACACCAAGAGAGAGAAATAAAAGGTGTGGTCATATCATCATCACCCATCCAGATGGGGCACAAATAGCAGTCGCCTTAAGAAAAATGAAGAAAGTTTTTCCAGATTACCGAGAGCCAAATGGCATACGATTTTCTTTTTCAGCTCTTCCAACATCTTTTACTGAAATATATGATGGCTTCTACAGACTTAAAGAGCTAGTTGAGTCGGGTGACTATAAAAAAATCTCTTTGACTTCAAGCTCAGTAACCTAAACGGAGTAAAAAAATACATCAAATTGTGCTTTGGCTTATCAAATTCCAGTGCCTTTGCTTAAATGTATTACAAAACTTTACATTCTGACATATAATTTTCGTATGGAAATTTTTGACTTACGAATTACAGTCGATAGCATCAGCGGCAGATCTGTCTGTGGTCTTAAACCTGGTGATTATTTTGAAGTTACTAATAGCGCCGAATTGCGAATACCTAACAATAAACATTTTTGCATGTATGCAATCGCCTCAGTTCTGCCCTTGTTACCAGCCAAGCAACGTAAAATGGCCGCTGATGACTGGTTGGAACAAGACTCACTAGTTGCTTGTCCAGATCCAGAGGAAAAGATGATTATGAAAATTGAGAGAATAAGAAGTGTTAATTTAAAAGCTAGTGATTTAACTTAATTATTGTTGGTGTGCATTATGTTTCTATGTTTGTCGTCGTACCTCTCCAGAAAATAAACTGGGCCCTTTGGGCCCTTTGCTCGAGCCTTAATATCTTTTATACTCTGTATTTCTTCCTCATCAAATTTTATAAGTGGTATTTGTAAATTGGAATTTAAATGTTCTATATTTCTAGCACCGATGATCACTGCCTTTACGGCAGGTTGGTTATATACATAAGCAGCTGCAACTGTACCAATATCGGTATTATGTTTTTGAGCAATAACATGTAATGCTTCAAGAAGTTTTTGAAAGACAACCCAACCACCAAACTCCTCAATGATTAATCTGTACTTCATGTTTGATCTTGTCTCAAATGTAGTTGGATCTGAAGCTCCAAGATATTTTTCTGAGAAGAATCCACCAGCGACAGTGCCGTAGCAAAGGATACTAATTTCATTTTCCAGGCAGAAATCTGCCATATCGGTTTCAGCCCTGCCGTCGATTATTGAATATTGGAGCTGAATGGTTGCAGGTTTTAGTCCAGCGTCTACCATTTCACTTAATCGTTCTACATCAAAATTAGTAACACCAATATGCCGAATTTTTCCATCACTTTTTAAGTTAAATAACTCTTCCAAAGCATGAAGATAATGTTTTGCCTCGTATTTCCACCAGTGAAATTGCACTAAATCAATACACTCAACTCCTAACCTATCGAGAGATCGATTTACAATATTTTTTACATCATGGTGATCAAAATGATCTAATTTAGATTCATTTGGCACATATTTTGTGTGAAGTTGTAATTTATCTCTAGCCTTCGATCCATATTTATCGGTGAGGCGGATCAAGACTTTACCTATTAGATCCTCCACCCCGGTATAAATGTCGCCAAAATCAAGAGTAGAGATACCAGATTCTACAAATTCTGCTGTATCTAAAAGTGCTTGTTCGTTTGTGATTTCTTTATTTAATGAGTGCCCTGAACTTAACTGCCACCCACCTTTGATTACTGGGGAGATTTCATAATTGTCTGCAATATGTACCTTTTTCACTGCTGAATTTGAGCTTCTGCTTCAATTTCAACAAGATATTCATCGCCTATCAAGTCAGCAAAAAAAGTTGTGTTTGCAGGTTTTATGTTGGCAAATCTTTCGCCATGGGCTAACAGTGCACCCTTCCAACCCTTACCCTTTCTAACAAATACTCGAGTGCGCACGACATCTGATAATTTAGCACCGAGAGATTCCAGTGAAGACTCAATTTTGTCAATTATAAAATGCGTCTGTGCAATTGGATCATTTTTACCAATAACAAGCTCTCCATGGGTTGCGGTAGTCCCTGAGATCAAAACTCTATTACCAACTTGCACTGCGCGGGAGTATCCAGCTAGGCCCTCCCATAGAGTTCCCGAGTTTATTTGACGAGTACCCATATTTTTCACAGGTTGATAAACAGGAGGAAAGTTATCCAGATGGTGACTTAAATCCCCTGAGGCGGTCAAATAAGGAGTCTTTCGGTACTCATCACCACAGTCACCAGTAATGGGATCAAGTAGATCAGTTGCTTCTTGAATTTTCTTTATTTGTTTCTCCTTTAAATCAAAAGTAAATAATGAGGAGGCGTCCTTAAGATGCATATTTTCACCTAATCTCGCACCAATAATCACTGCACCAACAGCTTTTTGAGTAAGTTGAAATTTACTGGCCAGGGTTGCTATTGAGCGATTTGTTTCTTGACTTATTTTATTTAGAACCTCCAGTAAATTCTGAAATTTTTCCCATCCACCAGCCGCATCGATAAACCTTTTATACTTCATTAATGACCAGTTGGATAAGCCATCTTGTTCAGGCTCTGATTTACCCAGCCATTTTTGCGAAATAAAGCCACCACATAGTGTTCCATAAGCCAAAATGGAAATTGAATTATTTGAACAGTAATCAGCCATTTGACCAGCCCCTCTTCTATCGACTAAGGAAAAAGAGATTTGGTTTGAAACAATATCAATTCCAGTTGATTTTGCAATTCTTAAATGAGCGGTATCAAAATTAGTAGTACCAAGTGCACCTATAAGGCCCTCCTCTTTTAGTTCCTGAAGATAAATTAAAGCATCGAGCCAAAAAGGATTGGCAAAACTCCAAGCGTGATACTGAAGCAAATCTACTTTTTTACTTTTTAAACGTTCCAATCGATTTTCAACTGCGCTTCGCACCTGCGCTCGGGAGACTGGGCCTGGTTGGGGGACCCATTTGGTAAGTAATCTGGCTTTCTTACCTAATGCCTCAAATTTCTTAAACGTCCCTGCAATTATCTCGGCTGATCCATAATGATCTGCCATATCAAATGTATGGAGTCCAGCATCAACATATGGGGACATTAATTTTGCTGTTTTTACCGGATCAAGAGTATTTCCATTTTTTTCCATATCAGCAATTTGCCAAAGGCCCGTGATGACCCTGGAAATTAATAGATTTTTAGAAAGTTTGTGCGATTCGACAACATTTTTTGTCATAAATGCTATTTTTTTAGGAGTGATTTTGTTTTATAGAATCCATCAATTATTTTTTTTACATCTTCACGGTTATTGTAGAAATGAGGGGAGATTCTCACATTGCCGTCGCGACAAGAAGTAATGATTCCGATCTCCTCTAACGCTGCCACATGGGCATTTTCATCAGTAGATGCCACAGCTAGGAGTGAGCCATGAAATTTCGAGTCGATCGGAGTTACCACCTTGCCACCGATTTCAGTAATTCCAGCTCTTATCTCCGAGTGGATTTCAGCCACATATTTTTCAATATTTAAGATTCCAACTTCAAGGATTAATTCCAAGCCCGCAGTTGCTGGATAAAGAGGAGCAATATTAGGGGTGCCATTCTCAAATCTTCGGGCATGGGCTGCCGGCTGGTAGGCATCAATTTTCATTGCGAATATGTCTTGGGCTGCAAACCAACCCGTGACGGTTGGAATTAATGCGCTAGTTGTGCTCCCTCTGGCATACATAAAGCCAACTCCGGGAACAGCAAGCATATATTTCTGTAAACCGCCCACAATTATGTCAGCCTTAATCTCATTTACATTAAGAGATAATGATCCAATTGATTGGTAGGCATCTAAAATAACTAACGCACCTATTTTATGAGCAGCTTCAATTATCGGTTGTATATCTGTACGAACACCATTTCTATAGCAAACATGGGCTATTGCAACTAGCAGGGTCTTTTCATCGATGGCATCAATAAGCGATTTTGTATCTACAGTTAAGTCAGCGTTGTTGGGAATATGAATTACTTTTGCGCCACGAGATTCTTGTGCATGCCATATTTGACCCATTGTTGGAAACTCATTATTGGTGGTAATTATTTTATTTCGCTTACCCTTAAAATTAAGTGAGGTAGCCAGCGCATTTATCCCAGCCGAGGCAGAGGTTGTGATAGCTATTTCCTCTGGTTTAGCTGACAAAAATTGCGCCATCAATTTACGGACAATTTCTTGCTGAGTCACCCAATCATTCCAAGCTGAACCTTTTTCTTCCAGCGTTGAGATGTAGGTTGTGAAGGATTGCTTTACTGAGTTGGCCAGCGCGCCATGGGAACAAGAGTTCACATAGGTTAGTTTTTCAAACAGTGGAAACTCTGATCGATACTTTGATGCTAAATCAATGGTGGTCAAGATACCTTCCTTCGCTGGCTGATATTAATCTGATTCGGAGTAGCCCGGAGCCGGTTTGCCATCTGGGTAATAAGCAGCAGCTGGTGAGCCCTCAGGTCGAAATACGCCAAGTAACCAGAGATTTTCTTGGGCAGTATTTGAAAGGGCGTGAAGCAATCTTGGCACCACTGCAAAAGCCGATCCAGCAGCGAGTAATTGACTTTGATCACCTGATTTAAACTCACCATTGCCGCGCAGAATATAACAAATCTCATCATAGAGGTGATAGTGGGAAGGTGCTCCAGAGGGTGGAATGAAACCAACAAACATTGTTGCATCAGATGAACCATTACTTGCATCAAAAATTACCTCAAACTGTCGATCAGAGGTTGCATCTGCTTTCACATTTCTGCCCTGCACTACAGATCGAGTGAAATTTGCGGCAGCCCGAGTTTGCTTTCGGCCATAAGGCCCAGAGGAGTCAGGGATGCGCACCTCTAAGGCGATTAAATTATCTGCAAAGGTCCAAATGAATGTTTCACCACTTCGTATTTGAATGGCATGTCCTGCCTCTACTTTAAGAGAGACATTTGCGTTATCCCCAGCTCGCCCCATAACTTCTAAATTGGCACTTCCAGAGCGCACAAATATCAGTGTGGTGTTCTGATCGGAGCCTTTAGGTGAAGAGTTACCGGTCAGGTGTATTTCAGTTGCCGTCATAGCTTCTGCGTACGGATGAGAGTTTATGAGATTAAAGCACTGGCCTTGCCCGCGCATTACGATATCTTCTGGCAGTAAGGTAGTGGCAGTAAATACTTCGCCTGGTTTCATGTCATGAAAGGTATCGCAAAAATGAAATTTCTTAAACATGCAAGTGCAATCTGGAGCGGATCAGTCCCAACAGGCACTGGGTCCATGAAATTAGGAAAGAATGGTGAATCATTACCATTTTCCCTGAAATCTCGCATTGAAGAAGTAACTATGACAAACCCTGAGGAGTTAATTGGCGCAGCTCATGCTGGCTGTTTTTCAATGGCGTTATCAGATTTGATTGAAGGGGCAGGTAGTGCACCCGGAGTCGTTGAGACGAGTGCCAAAGTTACTCTCGAACAAAGATCAGATGGGTTTTGGATCAGCGAAATTCACCTGACAGTTCGTGGTTCCAAGCAAGAGATGACAAATGATGAGTTTAAAATCTTGGCGGAGAAAGCAAAGCTAACCTGTCCGGTTTCAAAACTGTACTCAAGTGCAATAATTACTCTTGATGCGGCGTTGAGTTAAATTCAGCGTATTTATACCAAGTTCAGGCTGAGGAAATGATGGCTACATCCCATCGTATGACATCTTTTTTTCCAGTAATAATAATCTGGTGATAAGGTAAAGCAGTGAGTCAAAATACGCCGGGTTCCAGATTCACCAAGGCAGTTAAAGAGGAGTCACCGCTACAAATTATTGGCACGATTAATGCAAATCATGCACTTTTGGCAAAACGGGCTGGGTATAAGGCAATTTATTTGTCAGGTGGTGGAGTGGCTGCCGGATCACTTGGTATTCCAGATCTAGGCATAACTACCTTAGAGGATGTCTTAATCGATGCCAGACGGATTACTGATGTTTGTGATGTGCCATTGTTGGTTGATATTGATACTGGCTTTGGTTCTTCTGCATTTAATATTGCGCGAACCATTAAAGCTCTTGAGAAAGCTGGTGTGGCTGCGGTGCATATTGAAGATCAAGTTAGCGCTAAAAGATGTGGTCACCGACCAAATAAAGAAATAGTAAGTAAGTCCGAGATGGTTGATCGGATAAAAGCAGCTGTCGATGCACGCACCGACTCTTCATTTGTCATAATGGCTAGGACTGATTCCTTTGACAAGGAAGGGTTAGATGGTGTTTTAGATCGGGCACATGCATATATAGAGGCTGGCGCAGATGCGATATTTCCCGAGGCGGTGCAGACACTTGCAATTTATGAGGAAATTACAAAAGATATCAAAGTGCCGGTGCTGGCAAATATTACCGAATTTGGCAAAACCCCTCTTTTTAAAACATCTGAGTTAGCTTCGGTCGGGGTAAAAATGGTTTTGTATCCACTTTCAGCTTTTCGTGCCATGAATAAAGCAGCCGAAAATGTTTATGAGGTTATCCGAAAAGAGGGATCACAACAATCTGTAATCAATTCCATGCAAACCCGAGAAGAGTTGTATGAGCGCATAGATTATTTCAGATATGAAAAAGAATTAGATCAACTTTTAGGTAAACAGAAATCAAATGACGATGAGTGATTCACCAAAAACAGAATTTAAGCCAAAGAAATCAGTTGCATTATCGGGAGTTGTAGCTGGTTCAACTTCGCTATGTTCAGTTGGAAAAAGTGGAAATGACCTTCATTATCGAGGGTATGACATTTATGACCTAGCTTCAAAGTGCGAATTTGAAGAGGTTGCTTATTTGCTTATTCATGAAAAGCTACCAAACAAAGATGAACTGCGCACTTATAAAGCTAAACTGAAATCCTTACGTGGGCTGACAACTACCGTGCGCAAAGTTTTAGAAGCGCTACCTAAAACTGCTCACCCGATGGATGTTCTTCGCACTGGCGTCTCGGCATTTGGCTGTGAATCACCAGAATCATTGGTTCACTCACCGCAAGAGGCACGTGAAATAGCGGATCAATTAGTGGCAAGCTCTGGCTCAATGTTGCTCTATTGGTATCACTTTGCAAATACTGGCAAGCAAATCAATGTCGAGACCGATGATGATTCAGTTGGAGGACACTTTTTGCATATGCTGCACGGTGTTGCACCCAGTCATGAATGGGTAAAGGCGATGCATGTTTCATTGATTCTTTATGCAGAGCATGAATTTAATGCTTCAACCTTTACTGGAAGAGTTATTGCTGGCACAGGTTCAGATATATTCGCCTCAATTGCAGGGGCAATCGGTGCCTTGCGTGGACCAAAGCATGGTGGTGCGAACGAAGCTGCCTTAGAAGCTCAAGAGCGCTACCAAACCGTGGATGAAGCTCAGGAAGATATTCAAAATAGGATTGCAAATAAAGAGGTGGTAATTGGGTTTGGGCACCCGGTCTATACGATTTCAGATCCTCGAAATAAGGTGATCAAATCAGTTGCGCACGATTTGAGTCAAGAAGCAAATGATATGCACCTCTATAACATTGCAGAACGGATTGAATCAGTTATGTGGGAAAGTAAGAAGATGTTTCCTAATCTGGATTGGTTTTCTGCTGTAGCTTATAAAATAATGGGTATTCCAACTGCTTTCTTCACACCAATATTTGTTATTGCAAGAACAACGGGTTGGTCAGCACATGTCATTGAGCAACGAATAAATAATAAAATTATTCGACCAAGTGCTGAGTACACTGGGCCTGAAGATTTAGAGTTCATCCCAATCGAGAGAAGATAGGTCAAGAGTGTCTTCAAATATTGCTCGAGAAGTTATGGAATATGACCAAGAAATTATTGATATTGTTGATTATGTAAAAAAGTTTGAGATTAAATCAGATACTGCTTATCAAACAGCATGGAATTGTTTGCTCGATACTCTAGGTTGCGGTCTTGAAGCACTTGAATACAAAGAGTGTAGAAAACTTCTTGGTCCGCTAGTGCCTGGTGCTGTTATGACTAATGGAGTAAGGGTCCCAGGAACTAATTATGAATTAGATCCAGTTCAGGGTGCTTTTAATATCGGAGCGATGATTCGCTGGTTAGATTTTAATGACACCTGGTTAGCTGCTGAATGGGGGCACCCTTCAGATAATCTGGGGGGAATTTTGGCGGTAGCCGATTGGCTATCGAGAACGGCAGTTGCAAACGGCCGTCCACCTTTAAAAATGTTAGATGTTCTGACTGCAATGATAAAAGCTCATGAGATTCAAGGGTGTCTAGCACTTGAAAACTCTTTCAATAAAGTCGGCCTAGATCATGTTGTGCTGGTAAAGATTGCATCTGCTGCAGTTGTAGCAAAGATGCTTGGCTTAACCCGGGAGCAAATTTTAAGCACAGTTTCTCATGCGTGGGTGGATGGTCAATCTCTGCGCACTTATCGGCATTTTCCTAATGCTGGGTCACGAAAATCATGGGCTGCCGGTGATGCTACATCTCGCGCAGTTCGATTGGCATTAATCGCCCAGACTGGTGAAATGGGTTATCCAACGGTTTTATCAGCAAAAGGGTGGGGTTTTTACGACTCACTTTTCCAAAAAAATAAATTTAAATTTCAACGCCCTTATGGATCATATGTAATGGAAAATATTCTTTTTAAAATTTCATTCCCAGCTGAATTTCACTCTCAAACTGCAGTCGAAGCTGCAATGACGATTCATAAACAAATGAAGAGCAGTGGTAAAAAGTTTTCTGAAATTAAAAAAATTAAGATTCGAACACATGAGGCTTGCATTCGAATTATTGACAAAAAAGGTCCACTTAGAAATCCTGCTGATCGCGACCATTGCATTCAATACATGGTTGCAGTTCCGATTATTTTTGGACATTTAACAGCACGAGATTACGAGGAGGATTTCGCATCAAATATAGAAATTGACCAACTGCGAGAGAAAATTATCTGCATTGAAGATCCCACCTTCACAGCTGATTATCATGATCCAAACAAACGCTCGATTGCAAATGCAGTCACTGTTGAATTCAGTGATGGCACTTCATTAGATGAGATAGTCGTGGAGTATCCGGTTGGTCATGCACGCAGAAGAGTTGAAGGGATACCACTTTTAGTTGAAAAATTTAAAGTGAATCTGGCTCGTGTGTTTGATAAATCACAACAAGAGAGAATTTTAGAATTTTCAATGGATTATAAAAAGTTAAGTGAAACTTCAGTCAATGATTACCTAGACTTGTATGTGAAGGCGAATTATCAGTCAAATGTCTGACCAGCGTCATAAGGATTGTAGAAATCTAGTTACTATGGTTATAGAGGGAGGCAATCATGGCTGGAGCTAAGGTTGAGTTATTAAGGTACTTAGAGTGGGCTGAAACTGATGCCGCCGGTCATCAACATTATACAAGTGCGTTTAGATGGGTTGAAGAGTGTGAGGCAGCACTTTACCGAAGCGTTGGTTTACCTTCAACATTGTTTGGTCAAATTCCCCGTGTCAAAGTCCAAATGGAATATATGCGAAGAATATTTTTTGGTGAACAAATTAAAACTAATCTTGAAGTGGTAAGAATTGGGAACTCTTCAGCTGAGTTTTCATTTACAGCCTCAGTAAATGGTGAGATGGCAGCTGTTGGAAACTACATTATTGTTTATTCACCAAGTAAAGCAGATGGTGCCAAAAGATGGCCAGATGATTGGCGTGCAAAGTTATTTACTAAGTAATTTTGAAACCATTAAGCCACTTCCACCACCAACACCACCTCCTGGCCATGTACCAGAACCACAAATATAAAGATTTTTAATTGGGGATTTGTGTCCAGTCCAACCTGGGATTGGTCGTAAAAAAAAGAATTGCGCTGGGTGGTGACTTCCGCCGAGTGAATCACCCTTAATAAGGTTGCTGTTATATCGTTCAAGGTCACTTGGAGTTAAGACTTTTCTTGCCAAGATTAACTCTTTAAATCCTGGTGCATAAACTTCAATATTATTGAGTATACGATCTGCGTATTCTTCTCCAACTTCATCCCAGTTTGTACCAGTAATTTCTTCAGATTCATCTGCAGTGATTTCAAGAGGCAAAACCCTTACCTGAATCCAAAGGATATGTTTGCCCGTTGGCGCCCTGGAGGGATCACTGACTGTAGGTTGACCGATCACTAAGGTTGGGTGTTTTGGCAATTTCCCTGCAGCAGCAACGGCATATGTCATGGCCATATCGTCAAGGTATGGCCCAATATGAACATAATTAAAATCACGTGCCTCAGTAGCACGCCAATTGGGTAATTCACTAAGAGCCAAGTGAATCATCATGGTTCCAAGGCCCGGACGAAAATTCTTTATTTTAGAAATTTTTGGCAATGTTTTTTCAGCTGACGGAAGGAGATTTGGAATCAATGATGGGTTTAGATTAGCAATTACTGCTTTTGCATCAAATATTCTTCCATCTGCAGTTTTTACACCTACTGCCTTCCCGTTCTTCAACTCTATTTCAGTAACTTCAGAGTTTGCAATTACCTCTCCACCATTTTCACGAATTACTGCAACTAGGGCGTTTATGAGTGTGTCGGCCCCACCTTTACCAAGAACCATGCCGAACTCTTGTCCACCAATTGACTCAAGGAATGAAAATAGTGCCCCGCCTGAGATATCTGGGCCATAATCAAGATGCATTCCCCATGTTGCAGCCAGCGCCTTAGTCTCTGGATGAACAAAATATTCATCGGTAAATGCTCTGCTTGACTGAAGGAGTAATCGAATTAATTCAAAGAACTCAGCTGTGCCAAGTGCTCGCCAGATTTTAAATAATAATCGCACCGCAGCCAATGAAGGCAACTCGGTACCTAATATTGGGAATAGGTGAGGAGACAATCTGACTAATTTCTCAGTCAGCAGTTTCCAAGATTCAACATCTGCGGGAACAATTTTTTTGAGTGACTCAATATTTACTTGTCTATCCATTGTAATTCCAATTATTTTGCCATCAGGAAAAATTGAGCAATATGGCTTTGCTGATGGCACAAAATCAAGTCCATTTCGAATTAGATCATCCTTCAGCAGCGCCATGACTCCACCACCTGCAAATAAACTTAAGTTTGTCGCAAAAAGATCATGTTTATATTTAGGTAAGGTTATTTCTTCAGTGCGCACCGCACCACCAAACTTGTCTGAGCTTTCTAAAACAACGATTGATTTGCCCCGTTTGGCAAGAAGTGCGGCGGCACTTAAACCATTAATTCCAGATCCAATAATCACAACTTTTTGCACGACATACCTTCTCACATGAGTTGACTATTACACAAGAGTAAGAATAGGTTTGCAGCATGGATCAAGAAAAGCAATACGATGCAATAATTATTGGAAGTGGAATAAACGCTTTGGTAGCTGGGGCAGTAATGAGTATTGCTGGCTGGCAGGTTTTAATATGTGAGCGAAATGATAAACCTGGTGGAGCTATTCGAACTGAGCAGGCCACATTGCCAGGTTTTACTCATGAGATGTTGTCGAGCTGGCATCCACTTTTTGTTGGCGGTCCAGCATATGCATTTTTGAAAGATGAGTTAGATAAACGTGGGTTGGTTTATAAAAATACCGAGGCACCTACTGGTGTAATCTGTGATGATGGAAGTGCTATTTTATTCACAGATTCTGAAAAAACTTCTGGCGAATTTGCTCGACTATCAGATAAGGCCTCTTGGGAAAATATGATGGGGGAGTTCACTCCCAAATTGGATTTGGCCTTTGGATTACTTGGCGCAGATTTATGGCACGCATCTTCGTTGAAGTTAGCCAGAGTTGCCCGCAAACGTTTTGGCACAAGAGGCTTGATTGCAACTGGCGCAGAACTCTTAGAGCCAGCTCAGCCATGGCTGGATCGACAATTTAAATCACCTGTCAGCAAAGCGTTGCTTGCGCCATGGGCTCTGCATAATGGCATGGGACCTGATGATGCCGGAAGTGCATTTATAACAAAAGTAATCTCTGCGGCAATTGCATTTGGTGGCATGCCAGTACCGATTGGTGGTGGAGTCGTACTTGTTGATGCCTTAATTTCAATAATCAAAGATAATGCAGGAGATCTATTAACTAATGCTGATGTTGTTAAGATTTTAATAGATAAGAAGAAGGCATCAGGTGTTGAGTTAGCAGACGGAAGAACTTTTATGTCTCAAAAAGCGGTTCTAGCATCAACTACTCCGCAAGTTTTATACCAAAAATTATTAGAGAATAATCTGGTTCCAGCAGAGATCAAATCAGCTGCAAATAATTTTAGATATGGCCGGGCGGCGGTTCAAATACACTTAGCCCTTTCCGAGCCACCGATCTGGAAAAATGATCCAAGAATGAAAGATGTCGCAGTGGTTCACGTTTTAGATGGTGTGGGCTCACTCTCTGAATCTGTGAATGCAGCAAATCGGGGTTATCTACCTGCCCGGCCCACAATTGTGGTTGGACAACCATGTGTTGTTGATCCAAGTAGAGCACCAGAAGGAAAATCAATTATTTGGATCCAACTACAAGAAAATCCACAGGTGATCAAAGGTGATTTAGCAAATGAAATTTCAAAAGGTGATGGCAGCTGGAGCCAAGAGGTCTTAAACTCCTATGCAGATCGTATTCTTGATCAACTCGGTGATCAGATTACAAATCTAAAATCGGCCACACTAGCAAAAATTGTGCTGGGCCCACGAGAGATTGAAGCGATGAATATCAATTTGGTTGGCGGTGATCCATATTCAGGTGATTGTCGAATTGATCAATTTGCTCCTTGGCGACCACTGACAACTGCAACAGGGCATCGAACCCCAGTCAAAAAACTCTGGCATATTGGCGCATCTACCCATCCAGGGCCAGGACTTGGCGGTGGCTCAGGATTTATTGTCGCTCAAAAACTTACAAAAAAAAGTTTATTGCGTAAAATTTTACAAAAATAAAAACCCCACCAAAATCTTGGTGGGATTTTTAGATATTTTATTACTTTGAAATCAAAGCTAACACTCTAGTTGGTGATCCTGACCCACCGACAATTTTCAGTGGAGCTGCAAGTACAATGGCTCCTGTTGTTGGAAGTTTGTCCAAGTTTCGAAGTTGAGTTAAGCCATACTTATTGTTGCCAAGTAGGTAATTGTGACAAGGAAATGGCACATCCATGCCAAATGCGCCACCGGCATCGATACCAACAGTTTCAACTCCTAATCCTAGGATGTCTCGTTTAGTTGCTAGGAATTCTGCAGTTGCTGGTGGTAGTCCAGGCGTATGTGGTCCTTTGTCATCTGCATTTGCGAATGCCTTTGGATCATCACCAAATTTTGACCAGCCAGTTCGAAAGAGAACCCATGCCCCAGTTGGAATACGGCCATTGGCTTTTTCCCACGACTCAATGTGTGAAACCTCCAGCAAAAAATCTGGATTTGCTGCTGACTCTTTGACAAAATCTAGAACTACTGCAGGCCCAATTAGGCGCTTTGGTGGAATTGATGCAACATCATCGCCATCTTTGCCAGTTACCCAATGATTAGGTGCATCTAGATGGGTGCCTGTGTGCTCACCTGTATGAAAGTTATTCCAGTACCAAGCTGGACCTCGATCGTCATACTTGGAAATCTCCTCTAATTTAAAAGTAGCAGTCTGACCAAAAGGTTCAGGCAGTACTAAAATTGGGGTGTTTGAATGCAATGGCGCCGTTAAATCTAGGACTTGCACATCTCCTGATGCCAGTCCTGCTGCTAATTTTTCTAATCCAGCCATATCTACTCCTCTAGTAGGGTTTTTAAACGACCAAGTCGAGCTAGTACAAAACTAGATACTAGTACTGAGAACAGCAAATTTCCATGCCTTCAGCCAAAAACTAAGCACTGCCTGTGTTGCTGAAAGCACAACCGACTATGGCAGAATATCCCTAGACATGCATTCGCACTCATGCGAGGATTCAGAAATGGCCACTTGGGCTGGCCTATTTTAGGTATTTGGGGGACACATGGCTGAGCGCTCATTTGCAACAGAGGTAGGAAAGTTGCGTGCCTCAGCTGGTGAAGAGTTTAATGGCGAAGGCATTCTTGCTGTTACCAAAGCACTTCTTCAATCTGGCGTTGCTTATGTGGGTGGCTACCAAGGCGCACCTATTTCACATTTAATGGATGTACTAGGTGATGCAAAAGAAATCTTAGATGAGCTGGGAGTTCATTTCGAAAATAGCGCTTCAGAGGCGACCGCTGCTGCATCGTTGGCAGCATCTGTTCATTACCCATTAAGGGGTGCGGTAACCTTTAAATCCACTGTTGGTACAAATGTGGCTTCAGATGCATTAGCAAATTTGGCATCAGGTGGTGTAACTGGTGGGGCGTTAATTATTGTTGGTGAGGATTACGGCGAAGGCTCATCGATTATGCAGGAGCGCTCTCATGCGTTTGCAATGAAATCTCAGATTTGGTTACTAGATCCGCGGCCAAACTTAACTGCAATTGTTGACTCAGTAGATATTGGGTTTAGGCTTTCGGAGGCAAGTAATTCACCAGTCATGTTGCAACTTCGCTTGCGCTCATGTCACCTACACGGCCGCTTTATTGCGAAAGACAATATCAAACCTTCCTTTACTTTACGTCACGCAATGGAGAATCCAGTTCGTGATACCAACAGAATTGTGTTACCACCAGCAAGTTTCTTACATGAGCAAGAAAAAATCACTAAACGCTGGCCTGCTGCGGTTGAGTTTATTAAAGATAACAAAATTAATGAGTTATTTGCTGACGGAGCAGAGGATTTTGGAATAGTGATGCAAGGTGGGGTTTACAACACAGTGATTCGGGCGCTACAACTGCTTGGTCTTTCTGATGTTTATGGAAATAGTAAAATTCCGCTTTACATTCTCAATGTGACCTACCCAATTGTTGATGATGAGGTTGTTGCCTTTGCCAGCAGCAAGCGGGGAATCCTGCTCGTTGAGGAGGGACAACCTGACTATATTGAGCAAAATATAAATGCAATTTTGCGCCGAGCTGGCGTTGATACCGCTTTGCATGGAAAAGATTTGTTACCAGTAGCTGGTGAGTACACACCTGCTGCAGTCATTAAGGGGATTTTAGAGTTTGTTAGAAAATTTGGTCCACAATTATTAAATGAAAGTAATTTACCGGCAATCGTCACCCCAATGGGTGATAAGCCGAACTCAATAAAGTCGAATCCACCAACTGAACAGATTCATGGACGGCCACCATCATTTTGTACGGGTTGTCCAGAGCGACCAATTTTTACGGCGCTAAAGCTGGCAGAGCGAGAGACTGGCAAGCATCATATTTCTGCAGATATTGGCTGCCATCTTTTTTCAATCTTGCCACCGTTTAATATTGGCGCAACCACCATGGGGTATGGCTTAGGCGCAGCGGGTGCGGCAGCACTTCATGACCCCACAAGTGAAAAGCGAACCATTAGTTTTATGGGTGATGGTGGTTTTTGGCATAATGGATTAACTAGCGGAATTGGTAACGCAGTATTTAATAAAAACGATGGTTTGTTAGTAGTCGTTGATAACGCCTACAGCGCGGCCACTGGCGGACAAGACATACTCTCATCTTCAGCCTCAAGTGAGATTCGCTCGACCAAACATCCCATCGAAAGAGCTGTGCGAGGTGTTGGAGTTGAATGGGCAAAAACTGTCTCAAACACATTTAAAGTAAATGAGATGAAAAAATTATTTAAAGATGCATTAACCACCAAAGAGCAAGGTCCTAAGGTAATTGTTGCGCAAAGTGAGTGTACTTTAAATAAAACTAGACGTGAACGGCCGATCACGGCAAAAAAGATTAAAGAGGGTAAGCGAGTTGTCCGAGAGAGATTTGGCATCGATCCAGATACTTGCACTGGAGATCACTCATGCATTCGAATTAATGGTTGTCCATCCCTGACTATTGCTGCCAACCCAGACTTGATGCGCAAAGATCCAGTTGCAACAATTCTCAACACATGCGTAGGTTGTGGCCTGTGTGGTGAGGCTGCACATGCGGCTGTTTTGTGTCCCTCTTTTTATAAAACTTCCGCCATAAGTAATCCCTCAATTTGGGATCGCAGTAAATCAAAAGCCAGGAATCTTATTATCGGCTCACTTCAGCGGGGACTTGATAGACGGTTAGTTGGAATTGAAGCCTAATTTAAAGTCACCACAAAATCGTCCAATCACATTGGCACTTCTTGCCATGGGCGGTGAAGGCGGCGGTGTTTTGGCTGATTGGGCAATTGATATGGCAGAGCAAAATGGTTATTTCGCTCAAACAACTTCGGTACCAGGTGTAGCGCAACGAACCGGAACAACTGTGTATTACCTTGAGTTTTATCCAGATGATGGCCAAGGTAAACTAGGTGTTCATGAACCAATTTTAAGCACCATGGCAACACCGGGTGAAGTAGATATTGTCGTAGCCTCAGAATTAATGGAGGCAGGTAGAGCAATTAGTAGAGGTTTTGTAACTGCCGATGTAACGACTTTGATTGCATCAACTAATCGTGTTTTTTCGATGACTGAGCGAACAGCATCAGGTGATGGGCGAGTTGACTCAGAGGCAATTTTAAAGTCGGCTAAGGAATCAGCCAAAAATTTAATTGCTGCAGATTTTGCACAGGTCGCAGAAGATACCTCAAGTGTAATTTCAGCTGCACTTTTCGGTGCAATCGCTGGCAGTGGCACATTACCCTTTGAACGTCAGCACTTTATTGAGGCAATTGAACGAGGAGGCGTTGGAGTTAAAACTTCAGTTGCTGCTTTTGATAAAAGTTTTGAGATTGCTGAAACGATTGTTAAAAATCAAGGCAGGGCAAAAACCTCAGGTATACCAATTGAGATTAGCGCTCGTCCTATTACTCCAGGTGAGATTTCCCCAGCAGATCAACTAAAAATAATTGCTGATCCATCCTCTGCAGTGGGAAGTAAACTCAAAGAATTAGCGGACGAAATAAAACGTGATTTTCCTGAGTCAGTTCGAGTAATGGCTGTAAATGGAATAAAAAGAACGGCGGATTATCAGAGTATTAAATATGCCCGCCAGTACTTAACCCGAGTACATGATTTGATTCAATTAGAGAGTGATCATGGAAATGGGACTGCTCGCTTACTTAATGAAACTGCTAGATATACCGCACTGTGGATGACATATGAGGACACAATCAGGGTTGCAGATTTAAAAACACGGGGCAGTAGATTCAATCGAGTGAGTAAAGAGGCTCGGATAAATGATGAACAAATTATGGAGGTGCGGGAGTATTTACATCCTATGTCAGAGGAGATTGCAGATACGCTGCCTACTCCTATCGGCAAATGGATCTTGCGAACAAAACCTGTTACAAAAATTATTGAAAAAATTACCCAAAATGGCATGATTCTGAATACTGCCTCTATCGGTGGATACCTACTTCTTTACACATTATCTCGGCTCAAACCAATCCGCCCTCGCTCATTACGTTTTAACTTAGAACAAGAGCGCATTGAAATTTGGCTGGGCAGAATAAAAAAATTCACACCAATGAATTATGACTTAGCTTGCGAAGTAGCCGAGTGTGCAAATGTAATCAAAGGATATGGTGATACCCATCGAAATGGCTGGCGTAATTTCACATCAATTATGGATGAGGCAGATAAGGTTGCAAATAATGCCAATGCAGCGTTAAGAATTAAAGAACTTCGGATCGCTGCTCTTGCTGATGAGGATGGAAGTAAGCTGCGCGAGCTGCTTGTTGTTTAAAGCGTATTAAAGTTCTGCGTAATCTGCTCAAAGGTCATAGAGTTTTTTGCCACCGCCGCCTGTTGCTTTTCTTTCTCTAAATTACGTTCTAGTTGGATTTTTGCTGCTACATATTGTTTTGGCCAAGGCATGTTTGTGTAGCCACTCTTGGCAGCTTCATTTAAAATCCAGGCTGGATTTGCAAGGTGTGGCCGTGCTACTGCACATAGATCAGCTCGCCCAGCAGCAATAATTGTATTGGCGCTATCAGCATCAAATATTGCACCTACTGCAATTGTGGCAATACCGACCTGATTCTTTATCCGATCTGCGAACGGAGTTTGAAATGTACGACCAAAGATAGGTTTTTCTTTCTTGCTAACTTGACCTGATGAGCAATCGATTATGTCAGCCCCAGCATTTTTAAATGCCCGGGCAATTTCAACAGCATCATCCGGAGTAGTTCCACCAACTGTCCAGTCATGAGCCGAGATTCTTACACTTATTGGTTTACCTGCCGGCCAAACTGCACGAATAGCTTTGAATACTTCAATTGGGTATTTGATCCTATTTTCTAATGAACCGCCGTACTCATCTGTGCGCAAATTTGTTAAAGGTGAGATGAATGAAGAGAGTAGATAGCCGTGTGCGGCATGTAACTCTAGCCAATCAAAACCTGCTTCTTCAGCTGCTTTAGTGGCGGCAATGAAATCTGATTTAACTCTATCCATATCTTCACGTGTCATTTCACGAGCAGTTTGTGAGACACCTTCAAGATATTGTGTTGCTGAGGCGGAGATGATCGGCCAATTTCCTTTTTTCAGCGGCTGATCTATACCTTCCCAAGCCAGACGAGTCGAAGACTTTCCACCAGCATGACCAATTTGAATTCCAATTTTCGCCTGAGTACTAGTGTGGACAAAATCAACAATTCGCTTCCATCCATTTAATTGCTCTGGCGTATAAATCCCAGGACATCCTGGGGTAATTCGAGCATCTGCTGAGGTGCAAGTCATTTCAGTCATCACTAGCGCCGCGCCACCCATTGCCCGCGCACCAAGATGAACGAGGTGGTAATCAGATGGCAGACCATCAACAGCTGAATATTGCGCCATCGGTGAGACCACAATTCTATTTTGTAAGACTAGATCACGAACTTTATATGGGGTAAACATCGGTGGAATCTGAGCTCCCGATTTTGGCAGGGGCAAACCCGCATCGGCAAATGCTTTTGTTGCAAACCACTTCTCATACTCAGCAACATAATTGGCATCACGTAACTTCAAATTTTCATGGGTAATTCTTTGACTTCTGGTTAGAAGTGAGTAGTTAAACTGCTCAGGCTCCATCCCAGTGTATTGCCCAGCATTTTCAAACCACTCCATAGCATTTCTCGCAGCGTTTTGAATCTTTATTACTTCTACCCCTCGAACCTCTTGGTAGTCAGCCAAAATATCCTGCATGCTTCGATCCCCTAGCTCCTTTAAGAATCCAGCGAAATCAATGGCATCTTCCATGGCAAGTTTGGTGCCAGAGCCAATTGAAAAGTGCGCGGTATGAGCCGAATCGCCCATGAGTACAACTGGCACATCCTTGCCGTTGATATTGTTCCATTGCGTCCAATTCTCACAAATAACTCGAGGGAATTTGATCCAATTTGCAGAGCCCCTTAAGTGCGCTGAATTACTCATTAGTTTGGCACCTTCTAAATCTTTTGCAAACAAATCTTCACAAAATGCGATCGCCTCTTCTTGACTCATATCTTGTAGACCTGAACGTTGCCAAACATCCTCAGGAGTCTCTATTATGAATGTTGAGGTATCGCCATCAAACTGATAGATATGTGCTTGAAACCAACCAAATTTTGTCTCAATAAAGGAAAATGTAAAATCTTTAAACACTTTTTTTGTCCCCAGCCAAACAAAGCGACATACGCGAGTATCGATATCAGGCTTATAAGTGGCTGAATATTTTGTTCGGATTGCTGAATTTAAACCATCTGAGGCGATCACCAAATCGGCATCGTACTGAACGGCAATTTCTTGATCATCTTTAACATCTGTTTCAAAAACTAAATTGACACCAAGTGCTTCTGCTCGCTCTTGTAAGATGTTTAGCAAGCGCTTTCTGCCAATTCCACAAAAACCATGACCACCCGAGATCATGCTCTTTCCTTTGATTCGAACATCAATATCATCCCAATGGTTGAAGGATTGCAAAATAGTGCGGGCTGTGTGCTCATCCGCTTTTACAAAATTTGAGAGGGTGGCATCAGAAAAAACTACTCCCCAACCAAAAGTGTCATAAGGGCGATTACGTTCAATCACCGTAATTTCATGAAGAGGATCTTGTTTTTTCATCAAAATTGAAAAATACAGACCAGCAGCGCCACCGCCAATACAAACAATCTTCATACGCCTGTGTGGGCCTCTCACTTATGATTTATTGCTACGCTGCACTCAAGCTACTACGAGAATACTAGGCTAGCGATATATTTTTTGCTACCCCGCCATGAGTAGATTGGAATAAATCCATGTGGCAGTTAATGTTAGGTACATGACACTGCAACGCTTTAAGGACAAAAGTGTCCTTATCTCAGGAGGAGCAGGCGGTCTTGGGAGTGTAATCGCCGCTACCTTTATAACCAAGGGCGCAAAAGTTGGAATCCTAGATTCAAATATTGATGCGATCAATCTCATACTTGATAAATATAAATCAACTGGGTCAGTTATATTAGGCCGGCAAGTTGATGTTCGCGATTCTAAATTGGTGGACCAATCCGTTGCAGAGCTTGCCCAATCACTCGGTGGAGTTGATGTCTTAGTTGCAGCAGCTGGTGGCTCATTAGGGACACCAAGAGATTTAGAACAGATAACTGAAATAGATTTAGATCTAGTTCTAGATGTCAACGTAAAGGGTACTTTTAATTGCACTAAAGCGGTGGTTCCTTATATGAAAAAATCTGGTGGTGGTTGCATTATTACCTTTTCCTCTATCGGCGGAAGGAGTGCAAGTCCAGTCACTGGGGTTGCCTACGCCGCTGCAAAAGCAGCAATCCTAGGATTGACCAGGCGATTAGCAAAGGAATTAGGTGAGTTTAATATCAGAGTAAATTCGATTGCGCCTGGTTTATTTTTGACCAATCGACTGGAGGGTATGTTTAGTGAAATGTCTGAAAGTGAACAGGCTGAAGTGATCAATGCTATTCCACTTGGGCGAATGCCGAGTTTACAAGAATGCGCTGATCCGGTTTTATTTCTAGCTAGCAGTGAGGCTTCTTATATTACGGGTATTGTTCTAGATGTTAATGGTGGCAGAATGATGCCAAATTGATGGCACGGGTTCGGTTAAACGTTAGGAGTAAGCGAGCATGAGCTATGGTCCAGATCAAATTCTAGACGGTGTTGGTAAAAGTGATTATGAAAGATACCTGAAGTTAAGTGAGCTGCTTCAATTACAACCGGTAAAGGAATCTTGGAAGCACCGAGATGAACTCTTGTTTACAGTTGTTCATCAAACTTCAGAGTTATGGTTAAAGCATGCCTCGGCAGAGGCGGGGCAGGCAGCTGCATATTTGAAAGATAATCAAATTAGATCAGCACTACGGCTTTTCCCCAGAATTCTTTTAGCAATTAAGTATTGCCATGAATCATTAGATATGTTGGAGCAGATGTCACCATGGGATTACCAACAAGTTCGCCGGGCACTTGGTCATGGCTCAGGCTTTGATTCACCTGGTATGAATTCAATTCGTAAAGCTATTCCACCTCTGGGAGTAGAGTTTAATCGGTTACTTGGGGTCGAAAAAATTGATTTAATTCAATTATTTATTCGCCATACTGAGTTTGAAGATCTTTACCTCCTGGCAGAGTCACTAATTGAACTAGATGAGCGAATGTATCTCTGGCGACATAGACATTTTAAAGTGGTTGAGAGAAGTATTGGATTAAAAGTTTCAGGAACTCAAGGAACACCAGTTGAAATATTATCGAAACTAAATAATTTTACTTTCTTTCCAGAACTATGGGATGCACGTACTGCGATTACTAATTACGCAATTGCAGAAGAGGGTGAAAACTAACTATCTTGAAACTTTGAATAATCTGGTGCTCGCTTCTCATTAAAAGCAGCACCACCTTCTTGCGCCTCACCAGTTTTTGTATAAAGATCTAATACATCAAATGCCAAGGATTGAATTCCCACAATGTGATCAGTATCCGCGTTGAATGAGTGCTTCAGAGTCTTAATGGCAGTTGGTGATAGTGCGACAACTTTTTTTGCCCACTCCATAGCTGCAGGAAGTAGATCCTTTGGTTCAACAACTTTGTTTACTAAACCCCAACGCTCTGCAGTTTGAGCATCGTATTGTTCACATAGAAACCAAATCTCTCGAGCTCGTTTTTCACCAACAACTCGGGCCAGATAAGCAGTGCCAAAGCCAGCATCAAATGATCCAACTCTTGGGCCAACTTGACCAAACTTTGCAGTGCTAGATGCGATTGAAAGATCACAAAGCACATGTAATACATGGCCACCGCCAATCGCAAAGCCGTTCACCGCTGCAATAACTGGTTTTGGAATTGCTCGAATTACTTTGTGTAGTGCCTCAATTTCAAACATTCCTGTCTCATTCTCACCATAATTACCCGTAAGAGCACGCTCTTTTTGATCTCCTCCGGTACAAAAGGCTTTTTCTCCAGTACCAGTTAAAATCAAGGCACCAATTTGTTTATTCACCCAAGCAAATTTAAAAGCGGATAAAAGCTCATCAACTGTTCGACCTCGAAGCGCGTTGTATCTATCTGGTCGATTGATTGTAATTATCGCTACACCTGCATCAATGTCATATTTGATGTCAGTAAAATCTTTGATTTCTATCATCAGATTAGTTTACTCTTCAACCTCTATTATGATGGCAACACCAAGACCCACACCAATACAGGCAGCTGCAACTCCAATACCTCCGCCTTGACGCTTAAGTTCTCGGGCACAATCAACAATAACTCGGGCGGCAGAGGCGCCAATGGGATGACCCATTGCGATTGCTCCACCATTAATGTTCACTCGATTCACATCGATCTCTGGAATCTCGTGAAGAACTGACAAAACCATCGAGGCAAATGCCTCATTAATTTCCCAAACTTTAATCTCTACAATTTTTTTGCCAGTTTTAGCTAGTGCCTTATGAATTGCAAAAATCGGTGCAAGCGTAAACTCATCTGGGTTTGTTGCGACTACCTGTGAGCCAATTATTCGACCAATTCCAGTGATATCTAGCTTTTCTAAGCCAAGACGATCCGTAATTAACATCGCCACACTTCCATCATTTATTGGAGATGAGTTTCCTGCAGTCCCAGCACCATTGTCAGAAAAAGCTGAGGGGAGTTCAGCAAGTTTTTGGATAGAACTTGCCACCCTGATTGATTCATCAATTTGGATCTGATTAAACTCAGTAGCAAAACCAGTATGAAAACCTTTTAACCATGCAACACTGGCTAATTGGTGAGATCGCAGAGCCCACTCATCTTGAGCCTGCCTTGAGATATTAAATCGTTCAGCAACATTTTCAGCACAACGTCCCAAACTTTGAGTCCATTGAGTTGGAAATAAAGGATTGGTTAACCGCCATCCAACAGTTGACTGGTGAAAAGTGGGATCAGTCGGCAGCTCTTTACTTTGCCGCTCAACAATCCATGGCGCACGACTCATTGATTCAACCCCTCCAGCAATTACAAAATCACTATCCCCACTTCTAATGGCACGTGATGCCTGTATTACTGCCTCTGCGCCAGAACCGCATAATCGATTAACAGTTACACCTGGAATTGTTGGTGGAAATTGGGCAAGCAGTAATCCCATCCTTGCAACATTTCTATTATCTTCACCGGCTCCATTTGAGTCACCAATGACAACATCATCTAATTGATTTAAATTAAATTGAGGAATTTTTTTTGCCAGCGCCGAAAGGGTAAATCCAAGAAGATCATCAGGCCTAACCTTTGAAAGGCCACCAAAGTAGCGACCAAAAGGAGTACGAACCGCTTCTGCGATAATTACCTCCCGCTGGTTCATATGTCGTATTATTGCTTACTAAGAGATTTTTATTCACCTATTTGAGTATTGATTTATTATTTGAACGGAGAATTTATGAGAACTTCGCCGCTCAGAATTCTCATTACTGGCGCCAGTCGGGGTATTGGACGCGAGATTGCAATCCAGCTTTTAGATGCAGGCCATAGCGTTGCGATTACAGCCAGAAATTTAATCGATTTAAAAGCTGTTGTGGCCGGGCGCTCAAATAAAACTCTGACAATTGTTGCTGATTCCACGGATCCAGACAGCGGCGAATCAACTATCAAAGAAATTAATGCCAACTGGGGTGGACTTGATGTTTTAATTATAAATGCTGGTGATGGGGCTGCAGCTCCTATTGAGAAGACTACAAATGAGATTTGGGAAAACTCAATTGCTTTGAATTTAACTGCGCCATTTCAATACATCAGAGCGACAGTTCCTCTAATGAAGGCCGCCAAGTTTGGCAGAATCATTGTAATTGCGAGTACAGCAGGAGTAGAAGGAGAGCCAAATGTGAGCGCATACACTGCGGCAAAGCATGGTGTAATTGGCTTAGTCAGATCCGCTGCGGCAGAATTGGAAAAGTATGGAATCACAGTTAACGCAGTTTGTCCAAGTTATGTTGATACTCCAATGACGCAGCGTTCCTTGCAAGCAGCAGCATCTAGAACTGGTAAAGATTTTGATGAGGTAAAGAGTCTGCTCTTGGCAAAACTTCCTGGCGGCAGACTATTAACTCCACAAGAGGTAGCTCAGGTGGCTATTTCATTTATCGACCAGCCAGAAAAAAATGGCTTGGCTCAAATCGTAAAAGGAGATTGAAGTGAGTATTAAAAAAATAAATCCTGAAGGACTTACAAAACCAGTTGGCTTCTCCCATGCCATGGTTATTGATGGTGGCAAACTCATCTACCTATCAGGGCAGACCGCTTTAAATAAAAATGGTGTCATTGAAGGAGTCACAATTGTTGAACAATTTGAGCGGGTTTTAACCAATCTAATTATAGCACTGAGAGAGGCTGGTGGGACGCCAGAGAATTTGGTAAAGCTTAATATTTATTCAGTCGACCCAGTTGATTATCGGGCTAATTCAAAGGAAATTGGAAAAATTTGGCAAGCATTAATTGGTAAAAATTATCCTGCAATGACTTTGGTGGGAGTAACCAAGCTCTGGGACACACAAGCACTCCTTGAAATAGAAGGGGTGGCAGTTATTTGAGCGATCAAATCGCTGCTCTTTGGTCGGCTAAATCTGTCGCTGTAATTGGGGCAACTGAGAGAGTCGGTGCCATCGGGCGACTTCCGTTGGAATATATTCGAAAGTATGGCTACGCAGGTGAGGTCTACCCAATTAATCCAAAAGGTGAAAATATCTTAGGCTTTAAAACCTATAAAAATATTAAAGATGTTGGTAAAGAGATTGATCTTGCACTGATCATGGTGCCATTTGATTTAGTTAGCCAGGCCGTACAAGACTGTGCAGATTCTAAGGTGGCAGTGGCAGTTGTAATGTCCTCAGGTTTTGCTGAGGCAGGTGAGGTTGGCGCTGCGGCACAGGACAAGTTGATTCAAATTTCTAAAAAATCTGGGTTAAGAATTGTTGGGCCTAATTGCATCGGTTCTGCAGCAGGTGTATCAAAACTGGCAGCAACATTTTCACCAGTCTTTTCTGGAGCTGATACCTTATTAGCGGCTGGCAATATTGCCTTGATCAGTCAATCTGGCGCGCTGGGATATGGCATATTTTCATTGGCAAATGATCGAGATATTCCAATTGGCTACGTAGTAACAACTGGCAATGAAGCAGATGTAACCGCCCTTGAAGTTGCCAGAACTTTGGCAGATGATAAAAATGTGGATGGAATTCTTATTTACATAGAATCATTCTCAGATTTCACTCTGTTGCAGAAAGTTTGTGCGACTAAACCAACTGCAATCTTAAAAAGTGGTAGATCAGCAGCTGGTGCGCAAGCTGCAGCCTCACATACTGGTGCACTCGCCACAGAGGACCGAGTTATTGATGCTGCAATAGTTGCAGCAGGTGCGGTGCGCGTGGATGATGTAGAGCATCTGTTAGATGCTGGCAGCATCTTCTCTGCCAAAATATCTATGCCTGGATCAAGGGTTGCAATTCTTACGACATCAGGTGGGAGTGGAATTCTTGGCACTGATGCATTAGAAATTCATGGATTAATGTTAGCAAAATTTTCAGAAAAAACTATTAGTGAATTAAATCAAATTGTTCCTAGTTATGGAAATACTTCAAATCCAGTTGATGTTACGGCAGCTGTAATGTCATCACCAGATTTATTCAAGCGATGTGTTGACGTATTAACTCAGGATCCAAATGTTGATGCGATTATTGCAACTTTTTGTGTGCTAGTTGGTAAAGATGTTGAGGCAATTGCAGATGCGTTGAGGGGCAGTCGAGATACTCGCCAAATTCCAATAGTTGTTGCTCGGACTGGGTCAAAATCACTAGCACCACAAGCTGATCAGCTGTTTAAAACAGCAAATCTGCCAATTTTTCCTACTCCAGAACGAGCAGTTCGAGCGCTTGGCGTTCTACATAAGGTTTCAATTCCAACTCAGCGCGTGAATCGAACTTCATTGTGTAAACCGTTGGCAACACCGGCTGCAGATGTCACCGAGGATCAATTAAAGGCTGCATTTGCCTGCGTCGGTATAACAGTTCCCCAATCAGTAGTCGTCACAGATAAATCAGATGTGTTAGCGGCAATTGCTAAAGTTGGTGGGAGAGCAGTTATGAAATCAATAATTCCAGGCCTCCTACACAAAAGTGAGTCTGGCGCAGTCGCATTAGATATTACTAATATAAATGCTGTAGAAACCTTTGAGCGACTTTCACACCTTGATCCAAATAATAAATCAGGCAATAAGGTTTTAGTTGAAACTTTTATACCCAAAGGAGTTGAGGCATTAGTAGGTATTACCTCAAGTTCGCTGGGAAAAGTTTTGACCCTTGGTATCGGTGGTCTGTTAACTGAGATCATTTCCGATGTTTCATTGCGCATTTTGCCCGTCGATGCAAAGATTGTAAATCAGATGATCGATGAGACTAGGTTGGCTCATTTGCTTGCTGGTGTCCGAGGTTTTAAAGCAGCAGATCGGGCAGCATTTGTTCAAACAGTGTTAAGAATCACTGATGCGGTAAAAGATTGGCCAGAAGGTAGCGAGTTAGATTTAAATCCAGTGACCGTTCTACCAGATGGTGTTTGGCTCCTTGATGCCGCATACTCATCGACACAGATAACTTCGAATCGAGGCAACTCCTGATGGATGTAGGAACACTTGTTTCAAGATCTATGAAAAAATATGGCAACCAAGTAGCGGTAGAAAGTTCAGAAGGCTCATTGACTTATGGACAAATTGGTTCAAGAATCTTTCAGCTTGCCAGAGGCTTAAAATCTTTGGGATTAAATTTAGGTGATCGAGTTTTAGATCTTCAGTACAACCAAAGTAGCTACATTGAAAGTGATTTAGGTATCAGCACAGCTGGTTTATGTCGGGTTGCACTTAATTATCGCCTACACCCTAATGATTGGGTGCGTATTGCAAATGATTGCCAGGCGAAGGCGCTTATTGTCGATGCTAAATTCTGGGATGCCTCTGCACCCGTTAGAGGTCTTGTAGAGCATGTGATTCTTATTCATGGTGATCATGAAAAAACTTTGCCTTATGAGGCCTTCTTAGCCAAGCAAGAGTCAAATCCTTTTTCTTCAGCGATCTCGCCTGATGCACTCGTTTCATTAAATTACAGCTCTGGCACAACAGGTAATCCAAAAGGGGCAATTAGAACTCATCGAAATAGAACTGCAAGTATGAGTAACATAATTTCAGATATTTTTAAGCGTATACCAAATGAAAGTGATTGTTGGATTCACGCCGGTCCTATTACACACACAAGTGGTTTGTTTGTCCTGCCTTACTTTGCCTATGGCGGTAAACAGATAATTTTGGAAAAGTATGATCCTGAGGAGTTAATTGATGTGATCCAAAATAGAGGCGGAAATGCAACCGCCTTAGTTCCAACGATGGTGGCTCGATTACTAACAGTAGATGGGATAACAACTGAAAAATTATCAAATTTAAAACTTCTTGGCTACGCAGGTGCGCCAATGCCACCGGAGCAGATAAAACAATGTTACGAGCGGGTCAGTAAAAATATGGTGCAGTATTACGGTCTAGTGGAGGCGATTCCACCTGTCACGGTCTTAAATGAGGCCGACCATGAATTAGGTTTATTTAAAAACCCAGAGGTGTTAACAAGTGCTGGTCATGCATGTGTGGGTGTTGAAGTATTAATTGTGGATGAGAAAGGTCATGAGGTATCCGTGGGTGAAATTGGTGAAGTGATAACTCGCGGTGATCATGTTATGCATGGGTATTACGGAGCTGCTGGACAAGATGCAACTGTCACTAAAGCCGTTAGAGATGGATGGTTGCACACTGGTGATCTTGGCCGATTTGATGGGGATAATCGACTTTACTTAGTCGATCGCAAAGGCGAGATGATTATTAGTGGTGGTTACAACATATATCCGCGTGAGATCGAGGATGTGATTGCTGAAATACCTGAGGTACGAGAGGTTGCTGTTATGGGCATCAATGATGTCGAGTGGGGTCAGCGAGTAACTGCCATGGTGACAATTGATCCTAATGCGCTGATTACTCAGGATGAAATTAAAAGTAGGATTTTAGAACATTGTAAGTTAAAAATGGCCTCATATAAGAAGCCAAAAGATTTACGAATTGTCACTGAGTTTCCATTAAATTCAACTGGTAAGATTTCAAAGAAATTACTGAAGCAGCAACTTGAAGCTGAAGGAAAATAAATAATGTTAGAAAATCCCGGTGAGTACCCATACACAAGAGGCATAAATAGCTCATCAGGTGTTTGGACAATGGGTCAGTACGGTGGGTTTGGCACACCAACTGAGACAAATGCACGTTTTAAACTTCTACTAGATCAGGGTCTAACTGGGTTCAGCGTGGCCTTGGACTTACCAACTCAACTAGGTCTTGATTCTGATGATCCACTTGCCTTAGGTGAGGTGGGTCGAGTTGGAGTAGCAATAGATTCGCTAGCAGATATTGAGATATTAATGGATGGAATTCCATTAGAGAAGATCAGCCAAGTTCGAACAACTGCAAATTCTATCGGTTATATCTGGGCTGCCATGTTTATTGCCTTAGCAGAAAAACAAGGTGTTGATCCAAATAAATTTGGAATGTTTATTCAAAATGATGTATTAAAAGAGTATGTTGCCCGTGGTACACAAATATTTCCAGCTGAGGCTGGGCTGAAACTATCTGTTGATGTAATTGAATATATCGCAACTAAAATTCCAAAATGGGTGCCATTGGCTATGAGTGGTTATCACATACGAGAGGCCGGATCTACAGCTGTCCAGGAGGTTGCATTTACATTTGCTAATGCCCGGGAGTACTTAGATCGGGCAGTCTTGCGCGGGGTTTCAGTTGATTCAGTTGCTCCTACACTTTTTACATTTTTATCATCAAATATTGATTTTCTACCTGAGATTGCAAAATTTCGTGCAGCAAGAAGAGTTTGGGCAAAATTAATGCGGGAAAAATACCAAACAAAAGATCCAGCATCTGAAAAATTAAGAATTTTTGCATTTACTGCTGGCTCATCATTAACAGCGCAACAATCGATGAATAATGTTATTCGAACATCAATTGAAATGATGGCTGCTGCATTGGGTGGAATTCAAACTATGCATGTCTCCGCCTTTGATGAAGCACTGGGAGTCCCAACGGAGGAGGCCGCTACATTGGCGCTGCGAACTCAGCAAGTAGTTGCTTTCGAAAGTGGCATATTGGACTCAACAGATCCTCTTGCTGGCAGTTTTGAATTGGAGCGCATGACCGATTCATTAGAGAGTGAAATTTGGAAATTATTAGAAAGTATTGAAAAACGAGGGGGTGCACTGGAGTGTGTTAACAATGGATATTTTGTCAGTGAAATATCTGAAAATGCCTATGCGCTAACAAATGCTATTGAATCGGGTACAAAAAAAGTAGTTGGAGTAAACATATTTCAGTCTGAGTCAGCGCCATTTAAGCAATTTGAAATTAATCCTAAAAGTGAATCTGATCAGGTGAACTCCTTAAAGCAAGTGCGTACTAGTAGGGATAATAAAGTTGTAGCAGTTGCCTTAAGCAATCTATTAGCGGTGGCAAAATCAGGTGAGAACATTATGGAAGCTACAGTGCTAGCGGTTAAAAACTATGCAACGGTAGGTGAGATTGTGGGGGAGTTACGCAAAGTTTACGGAAAGTGGCAACCAACAAAAGCTTTTTAGCTTTTTAATCTAAATCTTTGTAATTTGCCAGTTGTTGTTTTCGGCAGGGTATCTACAAATTGCAGTGATCTGGGGTATTTATATGGCGCAATTTTATTTTTAACATGATCTTGCAGCTCCTTACACAGAGCATCTGAAGGGGAGTAATTAGGGCGCAGCACAACATAGGCTGAAACAATCATTCCCCGATCAAGATCAGCAGCTCCTACGACTGCTACCTCTGCCACACACTCATGAAGTAATAGAGCATTTTCAACCTCTGGGGCTGCGATGTTGTATCCACTTGAAATAATCATGTCATCAGCGCGGGACTCATATTTGAAATATCCGGCTGCACTCTTAGTATAAATATCTCCAGTTAAATTCCAACCATCTTTTACATATTTTTCTTGCCTTGCATCATTTAAATATCTACAACCTGTTGGTCCTTTTACTGCTAAGAATCCTTGCTCTCCATCTGCAACATCTTGAAAATCTTCATTGACAATTTTTGCTTGATAACCTGGCACTGGTTTACCAGTCATGCCTGGCACTATTTCATCATCACTCGCTGATATAAAAATATGAAGTAATTCTGTCGCACCAATTCCATCAATTAACTTATTTCCAGTTGCGGCAAACCATGCGTTCCAAGTAGCCAATGGTAAATGCTCACCTGCTGAAATACACCTTCGAAGAGTTGATGGCTGCTTAGCGGATAAAAGTGGGAGCATGGCCCGATATGCAGTTGGGGCGGTAAACAAACAAGTGACCTTGTGCTCAATAATTTTATCTAAGAGCACTGCTGGGGCCGCATTTTCAAGCAACACTGAGGTGGCTCCAACTCTTAATGGAAATATCACTAGCCCACCTAAGCCAAAGGTAAAAGCAATTGGCGGGCTACCTGCAAAAATATCATCAGCAGTTGGCTTAACAATATGTTGGGAAAAAGTATCTGCTATTGCCAATATATCTCGGTGAAAATGCATTGTTGCTTTTGGCAAGCCAGTTGAGCCAGATGTGAAGGCTAAGATACTGACATCAGTTGATAACGTATTGTGGGCAGTAAAATCAACAGATTGAAGCGATACCTGCTTATCAAAATCACTATCACCTCCTACGACGTAGGTTTCTCCTTGAAAATTTGTAACCCCATTCCACTCATCCATGAAGCGGTGATCAATTAAAGCAAACTGAACCTTGGCAATATCAACAATTTTTTCTAACTCAGAAGCACGTTGAAGTGGGATTGTAGTTACTGCGATTGCGCCCACACGCAAAATTGCCAGCCAAATTGCCACTGATAAAGCATTATTTGGACTCCTAATGGCAATTCTGTTGCCAGAAACTACACCTTGATCTTGAAAGTAATTTGCTATTTGATTTACTAAATGCAGCAACTGTAGGTAAGTCAATGTTGCATCTGCTGCAACGAGAGCAATTTTATTACCCCCTACGAGGGCAATCGTCTTTTCCAGTAACTCTGTGCTGGCATTTAAATACTCTGGATAGGTAGCACTTGGATGATCTAAAATAAAATCTGGCCAAGTCGAAGCTTTTGGTAAATTTCCAAATGCAAAGCTATCTACTTGAGTGCTCCTAGTTTTCAAGATTACACGCCTTTCTATGATTTTCGATCTGCAAGATTAGATCTGTCACTCCCAAGTCCTGCTGCATTGAACCTAGTAAGACTGGCGGGGTCCAAGAAAAACTATTATTTCTGATTAGCGCAGACATTGCAATGGATTTTTCAATATCTACCTTTGTTTGTTCAGCTCCTTCTCGGTCAGATTTGTTCACTAGATAGATATCACCAATTTCTAATAATCCAGCCTTTGCAGCTTGAATACCATCACCCATGCCAGGAGCTAAAACTACACACACAGTATCAACTGCGCCCATTACTTCAACCTCACTTTGACCGACGCCGACTGTTTCAACAATGATAAAGTCGAATGCTGCATGTTTTATTAATTTTAAAATAGCCTCCGTGGACTCTGACAACCCACCAAGATGCCCCCTGGTGGCAAGGGAGCGAATAAAAACTTTTGCGTCAGTAAAATGTTCAGTAAGTCTGATTCGATCACCAAGTAATGCACCTCCTGAGATTGGAGATGAGGGATCAACTGCTAAAACCGCAACCGATAGATTTTTTTGGCGCAAGTATTTAACCAGGCAATTAACTGTTGTTGATTTTCCAACACCTGGAGCACCAGTAACCCCTAAAACTTGTATTGAAGAGATTAGATCAGGAACCTCAATTTTTTTATTTGAGTTTTCAATCTGGGTAATTGCCTTTGCCAAAATTTGTCTATTGCCCTGCTGTACTTCACGCAGGATCTCTGGATCAATTTTTTGGCTCATGGTCTAAACCCTACGATAAAATTTCATGATAAGTTGAAGCCATGGTGCAAAAAACCCAAGTTGCCCCCATACGTGTTGTTGTAGCTAAACCTGGTTTGGACGGGCATGATCGTGGCGCAAAGGTTGTAGCGCGGGCGTTGAGAGATGCCGGATGTGAAGTAATTTATACCGGACTTCATCAAAGCCCAGAGCAGATTGTTGCAACAGCGATACAAGAAGATGCCCAAGCGATTGGGCTTTCAATACTTTCTGGTGCTCACATGAGTATCTTTGATCGCATCTTAACTTTACTCAAAGAGGCGAACGCGCAAAATATTGTAATTTTTGGGGGTGGAATAATTCCAGAGGCAGATAAAGAGAATCTAAAAAGTAGAGGTGTTGGTGAGATTTTCACTCCCGGTGCAACCACCAATGAAATCATTACCTGGCTACAAAATGCTGTCGGCGTTAAAGGCACCTAATATTGAAAATAAATTCATTTAAGTCAGTTAACCAAACGGTATCAATTACTCCTTAAACCATGGATTACCCACCCGAACATATAGTAAATCAGAGTGGCCCAGTCGGTGATTTAAAAATTACTTATGGTGGCGCACCAGACCAGGTGATTGAATTTTATGGAAGCACCAGTAACCCCACAGTATTAGTTCTCATTCATGGCGGGTTCTGGCGGCCAACAATTGATCGGTCACATTTACAACCTTTAGCCTTTGCTCTGTCTGCTCAAGGGTTTTATGTTGCCTTAATTGAGTATCAAAGATTGCCCGGCCGTCCCTATCAATCACTTGATGATGTTCTTGCTGCACTATCTGCAATTGCGGATAAGAACGTAATTCTTTTTGGACACTCAGCCGGTGGACAGCTAGCCATTTTGGCAGCTAGAAAAATTACAAACTGCATTGGCGTCATTGCTGCATCACCAGTAGCTGATCTGCAAGCTGGTGAGAAAGAGAATCTAGGCGATGGCGCAATTAATCTATATTTGGGTGGTAGTGCCCAAAATTTCCACGATTTAGACCCAGTTCTACTTTCACCGCCTAGTTGCAGGGTTGAGATTATGCATACTCAAAAAGATTTTATCCCGCTTAATGTTGCAAAAAATTACTACGAGAGGCATAAAAATAACTCAGCAAAGATTGACTTTACACTTCTTGCCGATGCAGATCACTACACTTTAATCGACCCCAGAGGCGCTGGCTTGGTGCAACTAGTAAAAGCTGTTAATAACGTTTTAATGAATTAAATAGGTGAGGGGTGAGAAAATAATGTCACGTAATATTTTTATTACAGGTGGCATGGGTGGAATTGGTCAGGCGTGCGTGCAAAAGTTTGTTCAGCAGGGTGATAACGTCGTGTTTACCTTTGCCACAGAAAAAGCTAATCAGGCGGAGGCTGAGAAATTAGCAAAGAGCATCGGCCCAACTGCTACCGCTTTGGCTATTGATATGGGTAATCCTGACTCAATCAGAGCTGCTCTGGAAAAATCATTTGAGGTGATGGGCTCAATTGACACTTTAGTAAATGCTGCTGCAGTCGGTTCAGCAACTGTTAATTCATATGCTACTGATAAGGACTCACAAGATTTGAAAATGATGGAAATTAATGCCTTTGGTGCCTTAAAGATTTCAGAAGCCTTCATTGAATTAAATAAGAATTCAACGGTGGTTAAGAAATTAATAAATTTTAGCTCTGTTGGTGGGGGATTTCAGGCTTTTCCTAACTTTAGACTTTCAGATGGGATGAGCAAGGCTGCAGTTTCATTTTTAACTCGGCAGTTAGCAGCTGAAAATGTTCATAGCAATATTGATGTATTTGCGATTGCACCGGGTGCAACAAATACCGGAATGTTTCAAGCCAGTACATTAAATAAAATGTCTGAAAAGGCGAAAGGTGAGTTCATTTTAAATCTGCCTAAGGCACGCTTAATTGAACCAGAGGAGATTGCAGATTTAGTTATCTTTCTAGCTGCAAAGGCTTCGACGTATTTGCATGGCGCAGTAATCGATGCATCGATGGGTTTGGGCTCAAGGCCCGGTTTAATTAGTGAGATGTAGCTAGCAGAGCCATAGAGATGATTTGTTTTCGACACCTTTTAACTTTCCAAAGAATTTTCTTTTTCAGATTCCTGAGCCAGGAGAAGGGAGTCTTCCACCTAGAAGTCTTTACCTCTGGGATAGAGATCAAGTAAAAGTTGCGTATTCAAGTTTAGAGAACTTTTTAAGTGGGTTGTGAGGGACTCGAACCCC
>SXGU01418443.1_pt1 | contig 40668 bp, 56 predicted proteins | sample 3174531 | NCBI WGS metagenome assembly SXGU01 (sample SAMN11356863, study PRJNA531348) | freshwater metagenome | isolation source: freshwater sample F1-140 | place: China: Fuxian Lake, Yuxi | collected 2017-12-25 | reverse complement strand
GCAATTCTTATCGACTCTCACTAACCAATATCCCTCACTTAATCCGTCGTGAGCACGGAGATCACATATTGGTGTATATCGTTTACCAACTTTTTGATAAAGTTTGCCATCATTCACAGTCTTATCGACGATGTCGTATGTTTTACCTTGACTAGTTACTGTATCCATAACTATATAATAATCTTACATGATGGAGTTGTCAAGTACAGAGACTAACAAATTCTTTTAACTTTGCTTTTTGTAAATCATTTAAATTAGTTGGAATTGCAATTTTTATCTTAACATTAAGAATACCACGATTACCAGTTTGTGGATTAGGCATTCCTAAATTTGTAATTCTGATATCAAATCCTTGTTGAGTCCCAGGAGCAATATGGATTGTAGTTTTACCTGTTAATGTAGAAATTTCAATTTGATTACCTAAAACCGCATCTGTAAATAAGATCGGTACTTCACAAAATAAATCATCAGCATTCCTTTTAAATACCTTATGTTCTCTTACTCGAATAAAAACATAAAGATCACCATTACCACCTTTGTTTATCCCTCCTTCACCATGACCATTTACACATAATTGATTTCCAGTATCAACCCCAACCGGAATCTTTACTTTTATCTTAGATGACTTCTGAACCCTACCACTCCCACTACATCCTCTACATGGCCTTTCTATAACTTTACCAGCACCTCCACATTGATGACACGGTTGCGTTATTCTAAAGGGTCCATGTTGAACAATCATCTGCCCACTACCACCACACGCATTACAGTATTTATGTGAAAATCCTGGTTCGTTACCCGTGTTATTACACATCTCACATGCCGTCAACTTAGTTACATCAATATCCTTCTCACAACCAAAATATGATTCTTCCAATGAAATCTCAATATCACATCTTAAATTCGCACCTCGTTGCGGACTAGATGGATCATGTCTCTGTTGTTGATGTCCGCCAAACATATTGGCGAAAATATCGTGGTGAAAAGATTCAAATGGATTGTGAAAATGATTTTGTTCAGGACGATCATAAGCAGCTCTTTTATCATCATCTCCTAAAATCTCATATGCAGAATTAACTTCTTTAAACTTTTCTTCAGATGATTTATCCCCAGGATTTTTATCAGGATGATACTTAACCGCCATCTTACGATATGCCTTTTTAATGTCATCAGATGTTGCGGACTTATCAATCTCTAATATGGAATAATAATCGGGTTTACTCATGCTCTAACTACCTTAATCTCAAATGGTTAAATTGTAAATCTATTATAATCTTAACTTACACAAATATAAATGGTGGGTCTGGACGGTAATGCTCCGTCTTCAATAGATTAAAAGTCTATTGCATCACTTTAATGCTTCAAATCCATATTATTAAAAATGGTGGAAGGTGTTGGATTTGCACCAACGAAGGATTTAACCAGCAGATTTCCAGTCAACCCCGTTTGACTACTTCGGTAACCTTCCAACTTAAATGGTACTTCCGATAGGACTTGAACCTATAACCAATACTTTAGAAAAATACTGCTCTATCCAATTGAGCTACGGAAGCATAAATTCACAACAAAAAAGGAGGACATCATCTCGACATCCTCCTTTTAAGATAATAACTTACTTCAATGACGCTCGTGATTCAATCCCCTCTACATATCCCTTTTGGTAACCATATCGCCAAGCATCCTCATACTCCACATCTGACAATTCAAGCTGATCCACATCAGCACGATCTACAGTATTATCAAAACAGTGTTTGTCCATTCCGTGTTCAAATCCAATTTCATATCCATATTCCGTTGCTGAGTCAATCGCTTCATTATGATAATTCTCATATTCATCATCATCCGATTCTTCAGAATCTTTAGAAGAATACTTATCACAATAATTGTCATTGAGTGGAACCTCAAATTCACTTACAACTTTGTATGCACAAGCACGTAACTTCTGACACATACAATCCGTAGGAATACTTACCACATCTTTTGGATCAATCTCCACAATGACAACCTTACCGACTGAACCACTAAATTCAGTGGCATATTGTAAACTCCCAGCGTGGATACCAGCACTACATCCAATATCTTTGTTATCACAAACTTGATTACGTTTAACTTCAATCTTCTCTCCTACTCCATTAAAAATCTTACCTTCTTTAACTGTTCCTTTAATTACCTCAATAGTTCCAGCGGTAATACTATAATAATCTTTAGTTACTCCTTTGTATGCCAAGAAGTTCCCCTCCGGTGTAATAGGCATGTTCTTATGTTCAAGAAATTTATATAACTCACTCACAGCTCGTGCTGAAGAATTATCATTCAACTTATTGATAAATCGAAGTAGTGGTTGAACCGGCAACTTTTCTTTAACAAATCCCAAAATACGATCTACAATAACACCATCCATCAATGTGTTATTATAATATACATGTCCATTCTCAACCTTTACATTACCCTCAGTAAAAGTCTCAATCGACTTCGCAATGTTACATAGTGCATGAATCGAATCCTCATCACCTAAACGAACAGCGTCCAATACCGCATCATAATTTGGATTCGTAGATGCGAGTGTATATACATTATTAGTGTCATTAGATGTAATAACAACGGTAATACTGTTAGTGCTAATACTAGTGCTAATCATAATTTTATTATTTTTCCAGAGACATTCTTAATCTTTTTATATCTTACACCGATTTCTTTGAATTGTCAATAAATTTAATGTAATTCGCAATTTCTTCAACGTATTCATCAACAGGTACCCAAGTCGGATTACTATACCGCAAATCATATACTAATGTTTTAATCATCGGATATTTCGATGCCATTACATTAAACATATTCAAAATTTCATTCTTTACCGCCACATACTCCTTAGTCATCTTATTCACACTATCACCATATACAACTGTTCGATCTGTAATAGTATTACAAAACTCAGTAAGGAAATGTGTATTAGATAACTTTTTAACAATCGACCCTAGAAAATCTCGGTTAATATAAAAATTATTACATTTGTAATTGACGGATACACATTCAGAAACTACATCTTTAAATACCTCGGATACACATTCAGAAACTACATCTTTAAATACCACCGCCTTAAATATATCCATATTAAGACTCTGCCATGTTTGCATCGATTCTTCAATGTGTGTTACGAAATTTACCCAATTAGTTTTATTTGTCGCAAACTTCTTTCCAGTCACAATAGAATTGTTAAATCTACACACTTTCTTCATAGTTACATCATCAATCACTTTGAGACTTATTAACTTAGAAATAAACTGTCCAAACATATTCGACGACATTAATGTCCCATTCACCGTAATCGTCGAATCAGTAACATTCAAATTAAGATAATATCCAGTTTCATTCTTTAAATCAATTTTTGAATCGTGATCTGAAAATAACTCATTGAAACCATTACTTATATTATATCTCCGTCCTGGGTAATGAGTCATATAAAACCCTTTGCTACCAATTACTGTAGTATCATTCAATGATGACTGATCTCGTGTAGAACTACGTTTAGGAATTAAAGTCTTATACTTCGCAAATACATCACTAAATTTAACTATCGTAGCACCGCTAAAATCATAATGATTAAAGAATGCGGTTTTAACCACGTCATTACCAAATGTAAGAACATATAACCGATTTACTTTATTCTCTGTTATATACCACCGATAACAATTCTTAATATGTGATTTCCTATCCTCATCCATTATCATTATATGATTAAATTTAGATGCTTGCAAATCCCTCCTAACACTATGATATTCATATTTATTAGACATAGCCGCGTCAAATAACTTATCACCAGACGAGACATTATATGAATTACATACCACATTAACATCCACATTTCTATCGGTTATAAGACCATTGTTAGTATCCCATCGGTTAATATCTTGATACCGCGATCCATCTACATCCTTTCCATTAAAATTTAATTTGGAGCGAACCAACCCAAATATAATCTCCATGTTACTAATTGAATGAAATATACTCGCATTTTTATCAGAATAGTTTTTGGTGGAAAATATATCATGCAAATTACATTTATACTCCCACATCGTCTCACTTGAATTTATTTTCTCGAGAATGTAATTCTCAATCCCAACCTGAAATTCCTTCAACTTCTTAATTATACTCTCATTCGTCCTCTCTGTATATTGTAACGCCTCCCTACTCGGTGCAATCTGTAACTCCCCTATCTTAAATTTAAACATCACTCTATTATTATTTATAAACAAGAGAATGTTATTAAATTCTTGACCATATTCAGTTTTATTTAATGCCTCTTTTACCAATGACCATTTTATCGGATATGTTATATTCCCCATCACCGCAACACTATCAGAATTCAAAGAATTTAGTATCGCCCATCCTTCTCCATCTAAAACTACTTCAGTGTTACTATTTATCTCCGTCTCACTCACCCCTATAATCTTAGGCTTAATATCCCAATTACTAAAAAACACCAAACTCTTATTCTTAAACCTCACGTCATCACCTGTCTTTACAGGAATACTTACCTCAATCCCACTCGCCTCTTTACTCTCCTCACTATATAATCTCACCATCTCTCTTACTTCTGATCCTTTAACCGCATTATACACCGTCTTAATACCATTCTTCCAACTCGTAACTACAAAGTTGTCACCATACGCAAATCCACTCTTAGAACCAATCCCAAGCTGTCCAATAAAGTCATCAGAATTTCCCTTCGTGGATTCTCCATAAGATGTATAAATCTCATGTATCTCAGTCTCAGTCAATCCATTACCATAATCCCTTACCTTAAATTCAGATTCTATCTTTGACGGTAATGTCACTACAATCGGTGTATTCCGCTTTCCTGCCTCTACATTCGCATCATAAGCATTACATGAATACTCTCGAATAACCGCTAGAATCTTGTCGGAATAAATATCATTCTCTACAATGTTAATGATCTTCCCCAGATTCTTCTGCTGAATGCTAAATCCTTGGGTGGTAAAATTAGGACTATTTACAACACGATTGTTTGATTCAATGGTTTTCATACTTAATTCTGTATTAAGATTACCACACTTTTATAATATGTCAATCAACTATTTAATTGATATTCGACCGGTTGATCGAAACTCCTCTCAATAACATCTCCAATATCTTCGTCCTCGCCAATAGCAAGTCGAACCTCTCCGTATCCGTCTTTAACTGTCATCCAACTTGGGGACACATCGTTTTCTTCGTGGTAACTAATATCAATAAATCCCTGACCTATTTCATGTGTAAATCCACGCCGGGATATCTTGTCAATAACGATAACGGTTTCTTGATTTGTATATTTCATTGTGTTAATACTCTACCACACTTTTATAATAAGTCAACTCCTTTTCTCTCTTTCTTTTTATAATAATTCTCTTGTCTTTCCTGCCTCTTATGGTATTCTTTTTATGTTCCCTTTGGGAATGCTACGGTCCGACAGCCATTAGGACGAACTTCTGATAAACCAGATAGGATAGGGGACCTACACCTACCTATATACCTTTATCGTTATCGCACTTTCTTTATCTTTTCTCTTTACTTCTACCTTATCCTCATTCAATACTCTCATTCAATCGGTGCAAAAATCTTTGATTTAAACACGTGGAATGATTTTCGGTTCAATATGGGTATTCTCGACTCTGGATTATCGGCTTCGGAAGTGAAATTGCTTCAATGCCTAGCTGAGAAAATCGAGACGACTCTAACTGTATTAAGCTCTAAGATGAGTATGGCCACGTGGTAACAATGACAAACATCAATCTAGGAGTCAGATTGGCCGATGCCAACTCAAAGGCTAAACGATGATCAACCCCAAGAAACTCGTTCGACCCTTGGTTGCCAAATTGCACCCATACGTCCATGGGGAGCAGCCGAAGATCGATCGATTGATCAAACTAAACACCAACGAGACATAAAAATTACCAAGCCCTACATGACCAATATCTTGCTTTAGTACGTGGACCGGGATTATCGCAATTATGTCTTGCTCTAAAATTTTTTCTACGTGCTGGATTATTCTTTTTTATAGTCATTCTTTTACCTTTAGCTGAATATCCACCAAATCCAAAATTTACCTTAACTACTTTTCCTTTAGGATTTTTAACGTATACTTTAAATTTCTTAACATCACCTTGCATTCGTTTACCAAGTGTCACTTTACGACCACGATATTCAGCTTCACACAATGGTTGATTATATTCTTCCATGAATTGAACAAATTCTTTTACATCTTGTTCACTTTCAACATCATATTCTTCTATATTATCTTCATCTACAAAACCTTCTTTTCTAACACAATTTGGCACCATTCTTCCACCTTTTGATTTCATACCAATTTGTTTATGTGTATCCCAACACGCCTCTTCAATCTCATTTAAAAGTTCTTTTAACTTAATCATATCTATAAATATATAAATTAAAATAAAATATCACAAAAAATGGTACACCCGGCAGGACTTGAACCTGCAACCTTTTGATTCGTAATCAAATGCTCTAATCCATTTGAGCTACATCATCATAAATTGGGGCGAATAAGGAAATTTGCACTCCCTTTGATCGCTTCACAGGCGATGCTCTTACCACATCTTCAAAAAACGTCAACATCTAAAACAAAAAACCGTCACTCATTTCTGGGTGACGGTTGATATTTTTCTCCTAGTTCTGTCTACAAAATATCAGCCGCCAACCTTTCTTTTATCGAAGGTTGTATACCACTCACGCTTAATATTATGTTCACAGACTAACTTCATGTTGATAATATATATCAGATAATTTCAAAAACGTCATTTTAACCACTTTTTCAATTCCAAAAATATCCACTCCAAATGTCAAGAACAAAATCACAACTCACCACTTTAAAATAAAAACGGTAAAGCAAAAAAAAATCCTGCTAATCATCACTACACTCATCATAACCTCTATACTCCTCCATCCACTCCAAATTATAATAATGTATTATAAAAATATATACATTCCACTCCAAAAATATCCGCAACAACCGCAGAAATGGAGCAAAAGATGAGGATGAAGCGGATGAATAAGAATGGTGAGGAAGGTAATGAAGTGTAAATATATAAGTAATAATATAAGAAATAGAATATATGGAAATGGAATAGAATCGGATAGAGAAAGGGATAGGTAGAATAAAGAGTGATAACATATATAATAATAATAAAGAATATAGAGGGATAGGGAGTATGAAGAAAGAAATGAGGCGGTATAGATGTAATAGAGAGAAATGGGGGGTGGGGGGTCAATAAAGGAGACTCCCTATGGAGAGGGGGTGTAATAAGAAATATAGAATAAGGTATAGTATAGAGGAATAGAAGAAATGAAGTATAAATGAAATAATGTATAGGAGGAGATATAAAAGATAGGAATAGAGAGAGAGAGAGAGGAAGGAAAAGGGATAGAGCGGATATAAGGCGGATAAATATGAGATAAGAGATTAGATATGGGGAAAAGGGATATGATTAGGGTAATAAAGGAATAAGAGTATAGAGTGATACTGGAAGGGTGTAGAGAAGAGGAATATAAAGGAGAAAAGAGGATATAGAGGATAGAAGAGGTTGTAATAGAGAAAGGGAGTATAGATAGAAAGGAGATAAGGAAGGAGAGGGATAGTGTGAGAGGAGAAGAATAATAAGAAAGGAAGAAATAATAATAGGTAGTATAGGGAGAGTATAAGATAGTAAGAGAAAGGGTGACGCGGGTAAAAAAGGGGGGGTGGGGGTCATAAATGAGGATGGTCCCTATGGAGAGTGGGTATTAGAGATAAAATTATAAATGGCGGAGTTTTTGTGAGAGGAAAAGGAGGGAAGAGTGATAAGAAATAAGCGATGATGAATGTAAGGAATGAGGATAGTTATATACTATATGATTACCGGCTTAATAATTGTGAGTGGATTGATAATATGGTGTAGTATTTGTGAATGGTGTTTGCATAAATTTGTGATGCATAATCCTCCATTTGGATTTACTTACGCATATAAAGCACATACTAAAGTTCATCATAATGTATTCAAATATGATGAAACATACCACGTTCAAAATAATGAAGATATTAAAACTATACCAATGGCAAAATGGAATGGGATTGTGATTTCAATAATGGTAGGGATTCCGATGTTAGTGTTTGGGTATAAAATGTTTTTAATGGCGTTTATAGTGTCGATGGGATATTATGGAGTATATGAGGTTATGCATTGGTATATGCATTTACCTAGAGGGAGGAGAATAGAGAGGATGGGGGTATTTAGGAGGATGAATGGGCATCATATTTTGCATCATAGGTATATGAATAAGAATTATAATGTAGTGTTACCGTTTGCGGATTTGGTATTTGGGACATTGATGATGAGGAGTTCTGTTAAGTTTAAGCAGGTTAAGGAGAGTTATTGTGTACCTGATGTGCAGCCTAAGAGGAAATAAATAAAGATAGGGGAGACGTGCGGATATTTGAGGTAAAGAGAATATGAATAATCCATGTAGGAGGATATGTAGATTTGACGGTGATAAAATTTGTATAGGATGTGGGATGAGTAGTGAAGAGGTGCGTAATTGGAGGATGTATAATGAGGAGGAGAAGAAGGTGGTTATGGATCGGTTGAGAGGATATAAGAGTGAGATTAAGAGTAGATTTGAGGAATAGATGAGTTATATAAAAAGTAATTTGTTTTGAGGGAAAAAACATATATTTATAATCGAGATAAAGAGGGAAGGGAATAATTAATGGAAACAAATTTGACGCGAGGGATATCACAGGGAGTATTTGAGTCAGCTGCGAAAGAAATTACAGGGGAGTATGTATGGATGTTTGTGGTTGGAGTGATTATTTTAGTATTTAAATCGAGTATAGAGAAGTTGGCGGCGTCATTTTTTATATTTTTGGGATCGGATTATAAGACAGATGATGTGGTGTATGTGGATGGGAAGCCAGGGAGGATAGTGAGAGTAGGGATAACGAAGACTGTATTTTTTATATATGATGTAGTTGACGGGAAAGTTGTGAGTGGGAACAAGTTAGTTGTACAGAATGAGAGGTTGGCTAGTTTGAACATAGAGAAGCCGTTACCTAATTTAGATTTGTCGAGATATAAACCAAAGGATTGAGATGATTAAAAAGATAATAATTGTAGCTATAGCAATTACAGTGGGAGTATCGGCAATAGATTTTGAGAGCAAAAGTTATTATTCTAGGAATTATGTATATGACGCCCAGGTATATTCTGTTAATACATTTGTGTCTGAGAACATTATTAGTCATGAGGTTGGCAAGTTTGTGCCCTATGTAGGATATACTCAGTATCAGGGTTTAGATAAATATAGGGAGAGTGATTTTGGAGTTGGAAGTGAATATAAAGTATCAGATGAGGTGACGGTGGATATTGGGAGTTGGTATTACTATTATTATAGTGTAGGAGGGCATTATTTTGAGCCATACGTGTCAGTTAATTATGATTGGGTTATATCGCCTACGGTTTATGTTGGGATATTGACATATAATAAGACAGCTAGGGCGACTGTAAGTTTTGATTACAGCAAAATGGTTACTGATAAAATAGAATTGGGTATAAGTCCCGTGTTAGGCACAGTTGATTATGGAGATCGTTATGGATATTATGGTATAAGAGTTAATGTTGATTATAAATTAAACAAGTATTTCTCGATATTTTCAGGAGGAGAAGTAGATAAGCCGTTTAATTTGGGGGATAATTCTAGTGTGTACACATATTCATTTGGATTGAAATTATCAATATGAAGATTTTGAATTTTAATTTGCGGTTTGCATTATCAACGAGCACGATATTCATATTAATAATGGTGAGTATTGTATATTTCTTTTTATTAATATTTGCGATAGAGGATGTTGCGAAGAATAGTTTAAGGCAGAGATTGGCTACGACGGTGAATTTGGCGGAGGATAGGATTAGTATAGAGAAGCATCAGAGTTTGATGGTAGCGGAAGATGAGGGGTCTGAGAATTTTAAATATATAGTTAAGGAGTTTAGAATAGTAAGAGATAATGTTGAGGGGATTAAATTTTTATATACGGCGCGATTAATAAATGGTCAGGTGGTTTACATAGTTGATTGTGAAGAGGTTGAGGAGGAGAGAGCTAAGTTGGGGGAAGTATATGATGATGTTGCGGATGGATTGAAGGCGATGTTTGTGAGTGAGAAGGATGAGGTATTTTTTGAGAGTAGTTATACGACAGATAAGTATGGGACATTTTTGTCTGCATATAATCCGGTGTTTAAGGATGGGAAGATAGAATTTGTTATTGGGGGGGATATAAAATCGGAGGATGCTCAGAGATATATATCGAATTACAAGGTAAAATTTACGTACACGTTTTTTTTATTATTAATAATAATATGTCCGATTGTGATGTGGATAACGAATATAATTAGGAATCCGTTATATAAGGTTAGGGATGAGATATTGAAGTTAAAAGATTTGGATGTTGGCGATCGTATTGATTTTAAGAGTAACATTACAGAAGTTAATGATATGATTGACGCGACTGATAAAGTAAAGACAGGATTGAGGTCATTTGCGAAGTATGTACCTAGCAAGTTAGTGAAGGAATTAATTAGTCAGGGGAAGGATGCGAAGATAGGTGGGGAGAAGGAATATGTTACAATATTGTTTAGCGATATTAAAGGATTTACGTCTATATCAGAGAACAATGAGATAGATGTGGTTGTTACATCATTAAATGAATATTTTGATATATATGTGCAATGTTTGGAAGAAAGTGGTGCGACGGTTGATAAATTTATAGGAGATGCTGTGATGGCGTTTTGGAATGCGCCTACGAAAGTTGAGAATCATGAATTTATTGCGGTAAGAACCGCGATGGTAATAGTAAAGAAAATAGATACTTTAAATAAGAAATGGAAGGATGAGGGCAAGGATTTTATATTCAACACAAGGATAGGCATTAATTGTGGGGATGTAATTGTCGGAAATATTGGTTCTACGAATCGAATTAATTATACAGTGACAGGTGACAGTGTGAATTTGGCATCTAGGTTGGAGGAGAAAAATAAACAATATAATACGACAATTTTAGTGGGGGAAAATATTTTTAACAAGACGAAAGATTTTATAGAATACAATTATATTGATATGGTGAAGGTTAAAGGCAAAGAAATATATGTAAAAGTGTACCAACCCATTAAAATAAAATAAAATACTGAGGTAACATCCACTATGAAACAAGCAACATCGAAAACAATTCAGAATAGTTCTTTAAAGTTGTTTAATAAAGATGATAAGAGATTGAAATTATTATTTGATCATTTAATAAATGTTTGTAAATTTGGTGACGACAGATACCATAAATTAGGAACAAAATATCATGATTTGAATCATTTTTTGACGAGCACCACAATATTCTTGGATTTATATTCAAACATTGTAAATAAAGGCATTATTAAAGCGAGTAAGCACGATTTCTTTTGTGGGATTGTTGCGGTAATGTATCACGACATAGGATTTTTGAAATTAAAAGAGGATGAGAATGGAACTGGTGCTCAATATATTAACATTCATGTAGAACGAGGATGTCATTTTATAAGCAACAATTTTGATGATATTTTAACAAAAAAAGAGAAATCTAGGATTTGTAATTTGATTATGGTTACGGATTATTTTAAATCGGTTGAGAGTTCACATATAGATCATATAGGGGCATGTGTTGCGTTAGGAGATTGGTTAAGTCAGATGAGTGATGTTAGATACGTGGAGAAATTAGATATGTTATATCAGGAATTTGATGAATTTCAGAAATACCACAACATTAGTATGTATAGTGGGTTGAATGATTTGATTAATAAAACTCCTGGATTTTGGTATGATTTAATCAAGCCGTTATTGAATACTAAATTTTATGCGTTATATGAGTATACCCCAAGTGATTATATAGTGTTGATAGAAAACAATATAGATAGATTAGTTAGGGAATATAAAATAGATTATGTGTCTTAGATTTTTCACTGAATTATTTGTGGAGTAATTTTAGATGAACGAATATTTTTTGGTGAATGCTTAATATGTTCTGTTGGAGCTAAATTTTTTGTTACTGGGGGTTGTTGTGGTTTTTGAGGTTCTATAATTTTTTGTGAATTTGTTCGTGGAGGAGGGAATGGATGTCTGACACGATCGAATCCAATTGCGTATGGATGAGGCATATATATAAAATGTTGATTAGAGTACCACGGATATAATTGGGGTTTGGTTGAAGATGTTGTCGATGGATTCTTGGAGTGTGTCGATGAACAAGAGATTAGAAACATTGATAAGGTTGTGGTTATTAATAAGGATTTCATAATTTTTGGTTATAATATAATTATAGTATTTGGGTTTTAAAAACACAATTTTATATATATTGACAATTATATTAGATTCTATTATAACAGTAAGACTAATATAATTACTATATGAGCGAGACTAAGATTCAAAATGGTAAGGGAGATAAGCCACGTCCAACGAAAAAGAGTGAATATGATAAGAATTATGATAATATAAATTGGAGTGGATCAAAAGGAGTTCAGGAGAAATTAGATCAATGAATGGATCTGAAATTATAAATAGTGTAAAGAAGAGATATCGAATTATTACCGAGTTTGACTTGGATGTTCCTGATGAAAATTACATGTTAGTGACGCATGAACGGGAGGGTCTTTCTAAGAATTTAATTGGGTATTCACTACAGTGTCAACGGCTTACAGTTTATTCATTGATTCATCCGAAGGAGGGTCGATTTAGACGTAAGCCTGAAAATATAAAATGTATATTTGAGAGAACGGATGAGAATCTTGATTACATGATATAATACGGTAATTATAAGGAATAAAATATAGTAGATATACGTTGTTCTATATATTTATACGTAACGAAAGGATATTTATGGCAATTGTAGCAGGCGGTATTGTATCATTAAAACCATTGGGGGGGGTAGTAACAAATGCCCCTACCGTAGGAGGGGCTATGACTCCAGAGCAAGTTGCACAACTTCAACAACAACGTAGAGAACAAAAACAGGCTGAGGTTGATGCTTTAGTGGATAAAATTGCGCAACAGAATCAGACGCAAAAACGTTGGTCTGTACCCTTTAAGTAAAATTATATAAAACCATTATGGCAACTGTTATATTTCCAAATAAACCATCTAATAAAATTATAGAAGAGGTCACGGCACCGGATAAACCTAAAGAACCGTCATCTGTGGTAATTGACGATCCAAAAATTAAAACTGATAAATCAGTTGCGTCTTCTGAAACATTAAATGTGAAAGAATGGATTGGATTAATGTCAATAGGAACGGTTTTAATTTTTATAGGATTTGTATTTGGATGGTTTTTGTCTTCGTATGACGGTGACAATTATAAATATAAATTGACGCAATCATTATCTCAGTTAGAAGTTGAGAAGAAGCAGACGTCAAATGCCTTAAAGAAAAACATTGAGATTCAAAATGAATTTCAAGGTAAGATTGCGTCATTGTCATCTGAATTTATAAATTTAAAAAATGTATATGAGAGTAATTTATTGAAAAAAGACGATGAAATAAAACTTATTAAGAAGAACCTTCCAACAAATTTTGTAGTCAATACTATTACTAATATAGTGACAAATTCGGTGACGAATAAAATTCCTTCACAGATAGAAAAATTTAAGATTGATTTAATGAAGAAAGTTGAATCCATTGATATTTCATACAAAAAAGAATCAGAGGTTGATGATGTAGATATTGATAGGATGCAACGGTTGGAAAAAAATAAGGCGATTATAAATGGGGTAATATTGGATGTTGATAAATTCAAAGATAAAAATTATAAAGAAGTAAATGTATTTATTGAAAGTAAAATAAAACTTCTTAATTCCAAAGGAATTGGATACGGTACAAATAAACCGAGTATAAAATTAAAGTAAAAACAAACGGAAATATATTTATAAAATATGAATTACATTACGAAATTGTTGACTTTACAGACTCAATTAATGGTATATCATTGGCAGTCAGATAGTTATGCCGCTCATCAAGCATTTGGTGGAGCTTATGACGGTCTATCTGATTTAATTGATTCTTTTATCGAAGAATTTATGGGAGGGAATGCAAGAATAATATCGAAAGATAAGTTTAAAATTGAGCTTTCAAATCTAGAAGATAGTGATCCGGTTGAGTTTATAGAAAATTATATTCAATATTTAATACACGATCTTCCGAAAGGTTTGAAAGGTCATGAGACCAATTTACTTAATATTCGGGATGAAATGTTGAGTGAACTTCAGAAACTAAAATATTTGTTAACCCTAACATAAAGAAAGGATATAATATATGTCAAAAAATGGAAATGTCGGTGTTGGTACGAGTTCTGGAAATGTGGGAATTGGATCTACTCCAGTTACACAATCTAATACTCCAATCAGTCAATCTAAGAGTCCTCCTAAGCCAGCTAAACCAGCTACTAAACCAAGTCGTGGTAATGTTGGCGTAGGTACGAGTTCTGGAAATGTTGGAATTGGATCGGCACCAACCACTCAATCAAATAATACACAATCAAAACGTTAAGAAACTGTAATAGATGATGATCTTAAACCTATCATTTAAAAGAATGATGGGTTTTTGATTTTTAATCTCCTTGTATATGATTAAGTTATCGGAAATACTGAGTGAAATAATAGATTATGAATTTGAAGTATGTAATAATAATCGATCATTAAATGAATCTCCTGTAAGAATCAATAGTATTCCCACAGAATTGTTTGACGATAATCTTTCAAATTACAATTATACAAAATATATTATTAATAATGGTAAATTGGTAGGAGATTATGACAAATATCAAGTTTATCAATTAATTAATAACAATGAAATCAATGACGTATTTGTATATGAAGAAATGTCTTATATATATTTCAAATATAAGTTAAAAAACAATATTATAGAAGAAATACTAATATGGCAAAATTCATTTTCACTGGGATTATTCAGGGAAATAATGTTTAATTATTATTTAGATAAGTTTGACGGTGTAATATCTGATGTTATACATTCTATCCGTGGCGAAAATTATTGGAAGAAAATATTAAATAAAGCAAAAGAATTCCATTTTAAAATATTTGTTTTAAAAAATAATTTAATCAAAATTCCAATAAGCAACACAAATCAATTAGACAAATACAGACACTCAACGTCATATAAATTTTTAATAGAAAAATAATTGACATTTTCTGAATAGATAGTAGGATAGTTATGTAAGGGTAGTTAAGATTTAGTAATAAGTTATTTGACAATTTAAACTGGTGATCATATAAAAGAAATGACAAATACCATATACAATAATGTATATTGGGCGTTGACATAAAAGACAGCCGATAACAAATCATTTGCCTACAACAGTAGGAAACCGATTGAGATAATACTTCAGAAAATCGGGGTCGCCAGTTTTATTAGGTTAATAACAGATATAATAAATCTGTTATAGTTGGAAGTAATCTTAAACTTCTTGGTTGCGGGGGACTCATGGTATATTTTGTTTGTCGGATGGACAAGATATTCAATAAATACATCCGATCCAATTTTAATTATTGACTAATTTATATTATCAAACTATATATTAGATGTTGTTATGGTATAAGAGTTAAGGTTCTTTAAAAATTTCGCAGATTGGTGTAATCCGGCAACACAATGCGCTCATAATGCATAGTTCACGTTCAAATCGTGGTCTGCAACCAAATTTAAATGTTGTATACACCGTAAAAATGATTAATACAATAATTTCGGCTGCTATATTTGAAGAATTTCCGTTTCGTAATTACAATGTAATTTATACAGGAATAGGAAAAGTAAATGCGGCGATTAATTTATATTCGTATTTGATAAATTATCCGGATGTAAAATTAATAATCAATGTGGGTACCGCTGGCGGAGTAAATTGTAAAAAGAATCAATTGATTGAATGTGGAGTGTTTGAAGATGGACAGTTAAACTATCCTGGATCGACGGATGAAATAATTGTCTTTGACGAGTCGAAATCAAAGATATTAACATTTGACAATTTTATTTTTGAAAAACCTGAAAAATATTGTGAATGTGTTGATATGGAATCATTTGCATTGGCAAAAGTTTGTAAAACTTTAGGTGTAAATTTTAAATGTTATAAATATATTACAGATATTGTAGGTGAAGTTGGTCAAGATACTGAATGGTTGGGTAATATAAGTAAAGGAAAAGAGTTACTCAAAAATAAAATCGATGAAGTTCTTAAAAAAGACAGTTGACTTCAGACAAAGATGATGTAGGATAAAAGAGTAGTGAGTGATAGTAAATAAGATTTTAACGCGGTGTTAGTGTCATGAGGAGCACGTTCACATTCCAGTGAGAAGGCCGGTGAAAGTCCGAGACACCGCTCCAATTATATAATAAAAAACTCCGTCATTAATTTGACGGAGTTTTTATTTTGCAATTAATAATTGAGGAATTGGTTATTACCAGGGTAAAGGCAAAGTCACTACAGGAGGATTTATCGCATTATTAATTTGAGATTGGACATTGCCTTCATTTGAGTCTTTTTCTCCCTGACCCATTGCATCCCATGTCCATCCAAGAACAAGTTCTTCTGTTAAACTTTCGTAAGGAATAAATTCTGATCCGGCATGATATTCCACTTTGGTAGATCCATACGTACGTCCGTTATACGTTACATCATTGACAGTTTCAGATCCTAAACATTCCCAATGAACTGTAAATACTACATCTATTTCTTCTTGGTATGTTGGATAACACTCCATTGTGGATACTTTCCAGTTGATAATTGCGCTCATATTTTATTTGAATTATTATATCTCTGTAACGTATAAATATCTGTAGAAACTAAAAATATTTTATATATTTATATATACGATGCATAAAATCTACGAAGGATCAGGAGTGTTAGATGTGAGTATTAAACATTTAAAGAATGAAATTAATACTGATAAGAAGGCTTTAGAATTTGTAAATAAGAAATTACAGGTTGAGGAAAAGATAGACGGCACCAAATTAGTTATTATTAGGACTGATAAAGATGATAAAGAAAATTGGTATAATAATTGGATAGTATCATACAAAGGCAATATTTTATATCCGGAAGAGTTTAAGTATTTATCAGATAAAGAAAAAGAGAATATAAAGACAGGTTCTATCGGCATATCTCAATATGCTATTGTATTTGATCGTCTCCGGTCTGTGAATCCAGATAAGATTCCAAAAAACACAGGTTTTAGTTTAGAGTTTGCGCAAAATAAAGAAACATTGACAAGAACTTATAATGTTACTCAAGCATTATTTTTGAGATCATATGGTACAGTAAAATACTACATCAATAATGGATTTGTTACTACATCATTATCGGGATCTGAAATTACCGATAGGAATAAAATAAAATCTATGGCAGAGGTGATGGGAGTATTTACATTTCCAATATGGTTAGATGGATTTATTAATACGGAAGTCAATTTTAGATCTGCAATTAAAAATAAAATGTTATTGGAGATATTTGATCAGACGCAAATTGATTATACAAACCCAATGGATATTATTGTTAAATTCACAAATATGATCGTAAAAGTGGAATCTTCATTGGGTGGATTACCGGAAGGTGTGGTGATTATTACGAATGATGGGAAATTATATAAAGTGACACAAGTGGATCAATATAGGTTGGATGTTAGGGCAGCAAAGAAAGATCAGTATTTAATGGGTCCGAATGAAGAAAAGATATATCAAGCGACAATTCGTGAAATTGCTAAACAATTAATTTCAAAAATTAACATTACACAACCATTAAATGATGCATTGGATAAATACAACGAGATGTTAAAAAAAGTTGATCTGGATAAAATAATTCATGATAAAAAATCAAATGTCAACAAGTTGGATGATTTGATGTTGATGGGAAAATTTATAATACAACAAGGATCATTCATTGGGATGCATACAAAGACGCTTGGAGTTGTTCCGATGGCAGGAAAACCTGTTCATATTGGACATTGGAAGTTAATAGAATTGGCATCTAAAGAAAATGAAAAGGTATTAGTGTATATCAGTGAGAAAGATAGGATTAAGGGAGGGGAGTTCCCAATTCAAGGGAAACAAATGATTGAAGTGTGGAATGAAATTTTAAAAAAACACTTACCTTCAAATGTATCAATTAAATTCGTGGATAGTCCTGTGTATCATATACGTCATTTGATGTCGGATATGAATAACGATCCTGAAAACTCACCCACGATAACCGTATATTCAGATGTGGAAGATATTAAGAATTACAATCCATCGGAGTTTAATACAAAATACGTAAGTTTGGGAGATATTAATAAAATCAAATTCAAAGGGGTTGAACGATCTCAAACCGTTGATATTAGCGGAACTAAAATGAGAGAATTTTTACAAAATAATGATAAAAATGAATTTTTAAAGTATCTACCGTCTGTAACTCTTAAAGAGAAGGAACAAATATGGAACTTGTTTACAAAAAATCAAGTATCTGAAAATTATATTGAAGAAACAATCCGTCATGATGATATGGGTATAAATGTTGCTACAGAAATTATAAAAGAAATGTCACATGAACAATTTAAGAGAATTTTTAAGGATTTATTATGACAAACTATACACAATTATTTTGGGAATCATTCAAAGATTCATTCATTATAAAAGAAAGCGGACAGTCGATAGCGTCCGTTGATCCAAAGACGCCTAAGACAATTGACGGTCATTTGGCACAAGCAAGTAAAAAGTTAGATATCTCAGGTGGGAAGAAAGAAATTACATCGGATCATATTAGAAGATTGGCGGTAACTATTAATAATTCACTAAATTTTTGGAATCCTTCTAATCCATATATTCAAAACGGATACATATTCAACGGCAGTTCCCAACATTTAATGAATCCTGAGATTGATAATATTTTAAAAAAAATTACAAATGATCCTTCAATTTCTCTTGAGAGAATTAAAGATAAATATGGAGATGTCGATATAATCATACCAAAACAAAAATTATCAGAGTTAACAAAATGGTTGGATTCTAAAGATGATAATAGGGTGGAATGGAAACCGACTTCACACAATAAAATTACCGATCAATTTTATTACGTAGGAAGAACAAAAAGCTTTGCTTCTATACCCGATCAATTAGTTACAATATTTTGGTATAAACCAAATAATTTAATTGTTCAAGTTGATTTTGAAGGTGATGATATGACGATTGATAGTAACGGATTTGAAAAACCATCAACGTGGACTAAATTTTCTAAAGATAGCCCATTGGATGATTTATCAAAGGGGATTAAAGGTTTAGCGGGAGCTATATTATTGCGATCCCTATCCAGAGGAACTACACGATTGGATAATGTAATCGTATTGACTCCGGGTGGAGCCAAGAAATTTAAAGAAAAGGGAGAAGATGCGTTAACTGATAGAGATATATCAAAGAATAAACGTGATATTTTACCGTCTGAATATACATTGAATACAGGAGGTGGGGGAGCTGGTATACGAAAAGCATATAATCTTTTAGGAACAGTAAAAGGAAAAGATGCGTATGAATTCGTTGAAGCAAGTGTAAGTCGTTCTATGGGACCTGAATTTGCGTCTATCACAGATTTAAATACAATATTTAAAACTATTTTCAAGAAAAATCCAGGTTCGGTTGATATTAATAATTTTAGGAGTTTCCAAGGATTATTAAAGATGATGAATAAAAATTTGGATTCACATACAAAATCAATAGTCATTGACAGATTTCATGATATTCTATCCAGCGAATCAATTTCCGGTGAGGAAAAACATGCGATTGAACAAGCAATATTAGATAATATTACATAATTTAATTTTTGAGTTGACAAATTATAGTACATCATGTAATGTGGATTGATGATCGGAATTATCATCTATTCTAACGAGGAATTCCTTCTTACAAAACTATGAATGAGAATATGAATCAATCGCCAACGAGAAAACCTGTGGGAATTAAAGAAACTTCCGAGGTTACGTGTGACAAATGTAAAGGTAACACATTTTCTGAAGTTTCTTTGATCCGAAAGGTAAGTGCAATCATGACCGGAACGGGGAAACCAAATTATATTCCAATTCCAACATATCAATGTTCCAAATGTGGAAATTTAAATGATGAATTTATCCCAGAGGAATTGAAAAATAAAATACAATTATCGTGACGATATCCGTCAATCTGATGAAGGTTGACGGATTTTTTGTATATTTATATATTATGACAAAACCACAGAAATATACACTTTATAAGTTTGTTAAATTTGTTGAGAAGGAATTGGGTATAAAGAATCCATTTAAGGTAACAACATCTTATAATCATGACAAATTTAAAACAACCGCATATTATAATAATCAAACAGGTGAAATTGCGGTGTATGTCAAGGGACGGTTGATAATTGATATATTACGATCTGTTGCGCATGAATTGGTTCACCACAACCAATTTGAATCGGGTGAAATAAAGAATAATGATGTTGTTAAAGATATAGGGGGGAAAATAGAGGACGATGCAAATGCAATTGCGGGTCAACTTGTTAAAAAATTTACATATGAAAACGAAAAATTAAAATTATTTAACGAATCAATCAAGAAGAAGATTGAACTTTGACGTCGATTGTTTTTCCATCTTATATACTTTATGTTTTTCTGATATCATTCGTAGTGCTACCTCTTTATTTTCCCATCCTAATATTTTGACACGATTTTCTTTTTGTCTATTATTATTCTTATAATGTTGGAAGAAATCTTCACAGACATCTAAAAATGTTTGATCTATGTCGGTGATATCATTATAATTATTTGGATTGAATAATGGAATTCCAAGTATTTTACAGTCAGATTTTTCGTTATCTAACGTGCATAAAACTCCTATTGGTTTTACTTCTACAAATGACAATGGTAACAATGGAACTGTGTTATACACCAAAATATCTAAAGGATCTCCATCATCACTTAATGTTTGTGGTATAAATCCATAACTAGTAGGATATCTCATACTGCTTATGAGACATCGATCTAATTTTAACATATTCAAATCTGGACAGTATTCATATTTTGCACTACTGTCTTTTTCTATTTCTATTATAGCATTTACCGTATTTGGATAATTTTTGCCTATAGATTTATTTATTAAATTCATGACGAAACTATTTGTATTTTGGGAATCAATTCTGTGACAAATCCCTCATCAATTAAATATTGTGCAATTTTATCGATCTTTGGTTTAAATTTTTCAATTGGTAGGTTGTCATCATTACGAACTCTTATTATTTTTTTATCTAAAATTACGATATTGAGACCGTAAAAAGTACCCTCAACTGTTGATTTTGAAGAATTTGCCATATACTTATGTATAAATATTTATCAAAAACATCATACGATGAAAAAAACAATTTGATACTTATTATAAAAGAGGATTCGTCATGAATTTGGAAAAATCTATATTATTAATGTTATTAATTGTTGGTTCCGTTTGGTCAACATCAATAATATCCTATAAAAAAGGATATAAGGATGCAATTTTAGAATGGCAATCAAATACAATTAAAATGGGATATGCTCGGTACAATACATTCAGTGGTCTTTGGGAGTGGAATTCAAATATAAAAGAATTAACACTGACGAATATTACAACTGTTGTGGAAGAACCGTCAGAATAATATTGACGCATGAGAATCTTACTGATATAACTTATTACAGATAGTAAAATAATAAATAAAGTTGTATAAGTTTTCTGACGATAAAAATGAAAGAACAAATACGTAAAGTTGTAAATCATCATTGTAAAAAAATTAAGTCCGATGTCAACACGGATAGTATAGCAAAGGCAGTCAAAAGTATTGATTCTATTGTACAAAAAATGTACTATGATTTATACAGTCTTGACGATAAACGATACAACATAACTTGTATAAAAACACAAGATAAAAAACAAAATCACTGTTGTTAATTATGTTTCATCCAACAGATGATATTGAAACGTATAAAACTCCTAGTTTTGATGAACTGTTCATGCGAATGGTTTATTTAACCGCCACCAAAAGTAAAGATCCATCCAGTAAAATTGGAGCTGTTATAGTAAAAGATAACCGTGTAATTAGTACAGGATATAATGGTTTCCCTATAGGAGTATTAGATTCCAAAGACAGATATAATAATAGGGAAACAAAATATAAATTTGTAGTTCACGCGGAACATAATAGTGTATTAGCTGCGGCTAGATTCGGAATTTCTACATTAGGATCTACAATTTATACAAACGGATTGCCGTGTAATAACTGCATGAAATCTATTATACAAAGTGGAATCCATGAAATAGTAATTCATTCCTTTTGGCCTGAAATGAAACATTCCGATTGGGAAGATTTATCTAAGATATCTAAAACAATGATGGAAGAATCAGGTCTTAATCTTAGAGTGTTCGATAAAAAATTAAATGTTGACGGATTTTTAAATGGTAAAAAATTAAACGTTTAATTATATAGTGAACTACCCCTAGGCTAAAGTCATAGGGGTTTTCTGACGACGTGAAAATAATTTAAATGATTTGATTTCCGTGGTTTCTATGTTAAAATGATTAAATCAATAATATGAGTAATACAACATTTAAAGAGAAAGGGATGTCCGAGGGAGATCGTTTTGATACGTTTTTCACTTCGGACACTTAACTCATTTTGGTCATACGAATATAATACGATATTCTAATCGTCCATATAAAAATGTTGAGGAAATGGATGAATCGTTGATAAACAATTGGAATAGTGTTGTTAAACAAAACGACATTGTATATCATCTGGGGGACTTTTGTTTGGGGAGATTAGAAAATTTTGATTCTTATTTCAGTCGATTGAATGGTAAAATTATATTGATTGAAGGTAATCACGATCGTAACGCTTCTAAAAATAAGGAAAAGTTTTTTGAATATCACAAAGGATTCATAGAAATTAATGTTGGGGGATGGCCTTTAACTTTATGTCATTATGCAATGAAATCGTGGAATAATAGTTATTGGGGATCTTTTCATTTATATGGTCATAGTCATGGAAAATTACCAGATGATATTGCAATCCTAAGTTTTGATGTCGGTGTTGATTGTCATAATTATACTCCAATTTCAATTGAACAAGTAAAAGAAATAATGAAGAAAAAGAATAGATTAGAGAACGTTGGTTAAACTAAAAATTGATCATATGTCAAAAATAGTCTTTACCAACGGATGTTTCGATGTTATTCACCGAGGCCACATTGAGTTATTTAAATTTTGTAAACAACACGGTGATATTTTGATTATAGGACTTAATTCTGATAGTTCTGTGTCAATCCTTAAAGGCAAATCTAGACCGATCAATAACCAAGACGATCGAAAAGAAATGTTGATGTCAATTCGATATATTGATCGTATTATTATATTTGATGAATTGACTCCACATAAACTGATTGAAACTGTTAAGCCTGACGTTCTTGTTAAGGGAGGAGATTATGATGTAAACGTCACTGATATTAATGATAAGAAATATATTGTTGGAAAAGATATTGTTAAAGAAACTATAGTATTTCCATACATATGCGGATATTCTTCTACAAATATTTTATCTCGGATATAAGATTGTTGTTTTGGTTGACATTGTAATTATTAAACATTAAGATCTAAATATATGCAAACAGAATTAACTATTAAAGATAAGGTAAAAAATCCAATTATTATTCAACACGACGATCTCAAGTTTGATGGTAAGACTATTACAATTCCTGGATACTATGCCAGTATACTTGCGGAATATATTCAAGATTGGAATTGTGATGATCAGAAACAAGTTGATGTAGAAGATTATACATCGTTTTGTAATTTTTTATATGAAATCGAAGAGTATCAAAACCGTGGGAATTAATTTCTACACTCCAATCTGTCATGAAAGTTTATTTACCGATTATATGTTATAACCATACCGTATTATCACATTTTATGTTTAGTGTGATGAAATTGGTATTTGAGGGTCAAAGTAAAGGTATATCATTTAATATGGATTGTATATACTTTGAAAGTTTAATTGCTAGAGCTAGAAATGCTGCGGCTGCTAATTTTTTAAATCAGACAGATTGTGATTACATGATGTTTATTGACAGTGATATATCATTTGAACCGGAAAGTTTTTTTTCTTTATTAGACGCGGACAAAGATGTTATTTCAGGGTTATATCCCAAAAAATATATTAATTCAAACAAGATTAAAGATTTATCCAACATGAATTCTTTACCAGATAATTATGAAGAATTATGTACAGATTTTGCAACCGAGATTGAATTAAAAAAAGATTTAAAAACTATAGAAGAAGTAAATTATTCTGCTACCGGTTTCATGTTATTTAAGAAGTGTGTTTTCTCTGATATTGCAAAAAAATTGCCTAATATATCATATAAAAATGATATTGATGGTTATATGAATTATGGTGATAATTTTTATGATTTTTTCCCATGTAAAATGAACGAAGAAACCAAAAAATATGAAAGTGAAGATTATGGATTCTGTAGTCTTTATAAAAGTATAGGCGGTAAAATATTTGTTGACACTACCTGTAATTTAACGCACTATGGATGGAAAGGATACAAGGGCAATTTATATCAACAAAGTAAAATGTTTGTATAATATTATGGATTCAAATAAAATATTAGATAAGTTGATTGAGTCCATCAATGGTGAAGGTATACATATCGATGCCAATGTAGAATTTGAAAAGGAAGGTGAAAAGTTTAAATTTAAGGTGGGTGATAAAATCTATAATATAGAGTATACACAGAGTGTTATACCAATTAATAATCAATCTGTTTTCGAGTTTAAATTTAAATTAATGAATAATCCGAAACATCCTAAAAGACATAATTTCAAAACGGATTATCAATATCAAATATCTCTACAAAAAAGTCAACTGGGAATAACAAATACAGGTGATGCAAAAAAAGTTTTTGATACGGTTATCAGTATTGTAATTAAAATTATAGAGGATAAAAAGCCAAATTATATTACATTTCAAGCAAATGAAAGTAATAGACAAAAATTATACAAATCAATAATTAAAGATGTTTTATCAAAAATAGACATATATCAACAAGTAGACTATAATCCTATTACAAATGAACAAATCCAAAATGGTGAGTTTTGGTTAAAATTAAATAAAATATGAATGATTCAAATTTAGCTGCAAAACAAATTCTTGAATATCTAATAAAAAACGACTGGGGTTCAACTAATCCTTTCGATACTGTTAAGGTTAAGAATGAGATTGCGAAAATTATCGATAATACAAGGTTAACTAATATTACGTTGTTAAATACAAATACATGTGATAGCGCAACCACCTATACAGTTACTCTATAACGTGTCAATGGTATTCTGAGATATACGATCTCAAAGAATATGAATAAATTAAATAAAACGAAATGTACCGTTATTGGTCCAATGCAATTTAGCGATGGAACTAGTATTCGTGAATATTTCAGAACCGAGCTCGCCAAGATCAACATAACTGTTTTTGATCATTATCACTGCCCATTTATGGAGGATAATATTAAAGAAGATCAAGAGACCGTTAACGAAATTAAACAAATTATTAATGAAGAACGTTTTGAACAGCTTGAAAAATATAAAAGTATTCGATCACACGATTTAGCTTTGATTGACAAAAGTGATTTTGTAATTATGCATTTTGTCTCCGGAATTACTATGTGTGGGACATGGGAAGAGTTTTTTAGTGCCAATCGAATGAAAAAGCCAATTTTCTTTATTACTGACAATAAAAAATTGACACCTTCTTGGGTATATTGGACATTACCACATCAATACATTTATACCGCAAAAGAATCAGTGCTTTCAATGTTGCAAAAAATTGATATGGGAATAATTCCAATTGACAGTGATCGTTGGCGGTTATTAAAAGAAGAATATAGGTAATCGTGATGTTGACCAAACATTATTGTTATATAGTAAAATGTATGATTGACAATTCATTATATTGTGGATATACTACTAACATAGATAAACGCCTATTCAAACATAATAGTGGGAAAGGTGCCAAATATACACGAACTAGGGGTCCAGTAGAACTAGTTTATTTACAAGAATTCACGTCTAAAACAGAAGCAATGAGACGTGAATATGATATTAAACAATTAAGTCGTAAAGAAAAATTAAAATTGATTGAGGATAATGATGTAAAATGAGCATATTAAATAATATATTCGGTAAAAAAATGGAAGGAGTCACTGATTCTATAGAATCAAGCGGATCTATAGAAAACGTGAATGTCAACGATTTAGTTCCGGATATAAATTTAGATGAATCTGAACCACATAAGTTTTCTGGCTGGAAGCTTATTTTTGTATATCGCATGATAGACGACACTTTAAATCAGTTCCACATATCAAAAAATCCTACAGAAACGTTGGGTGATAGTGACAGAAATAAAGAATTGTTACAATCAATTGTTATGAACATACATGAACAATTAAATACAGTCACTGATGAGGAGGGATTTATTAATTTGGATAATTCATTGGTTATTAGAAAAAATCAATTTGTAAGCGTATCTGTAGTCAATAGTCCATAGACTTCAACAACCCCTATGCTAAAGCCGAAGGGGTTTCCTTCCTCTAAAAATATGAAAGCTATAGCTGCAATGGACGAAAACCGTGGAATTGGCAAGAATGGAACAATTCCGTGGAAAGTTTCTGAAGATTTTGCATGGTTCAAATCAATGACCCTCAACAAAACTATCGTGGTCGGAAGAAAAACATTTGATACATTGCCAAATTTAAAGAATAGATCGTGTTATATTATTACCAACAATTCTCCGATGTCATATGTTGGACTGTATCCACTTAAGACAAATATTGATGGTTTTGAGGGCATGGAAATTCGAGTAGACAATCTTAAAAGAACCGTGGATTTATTCGCGGAACACACTCACGAATGGATTGTTTGTGGCGGAGCGAAAACATATGAATTACTTATGCCTTACATTACAGAATTTTATGTTACTCATGTAAAAGGAATATATGATTCTGACACATTCATGTCTCCATTTGAACATTTATTTATTAGAAATGAAGTTGTGAAAGAATTTGGAGAACATAAAGTCATCAAATATATTAAATGATATGTCATACGATACGAAATATTTAGAAATTTTACAAAATATTTTAAATAATGGATACAAAGAACAAAATAGAACTGGTATTCCGGCATATACAATTCCGTCTGCGTATATAACACATGATATGTCCGACGGATTTCCCTTATTAACAATAAGAAAAATTCCGTATAAATCAATAAAAATAGAACTTGAAGGATTTATTAAAGGAATTTCAAGTAAGAAATGGTATAAAGAACGGGGATGTAAATTTTGGGATGAATGGGCAAATCCAAAAAAAGTTCCGTATTCTAATGATGTGATTACCAAACAAAAAATGTTAGAAGAAGATGATTTGGGAATTATTTATGGAAATAATTGGAGAAATTTTCACGATCCAACATGTGATCTTGGACAACATAATGATCAATTTAAATCAATAGTTGATACTTTAAAAAGAAATCCGTCAGATAGAAGAATGTTATGTTTGTCTTGGAATCCACTTACATTAGAATATGCTGCACTTCCCGCGTGTCATGCATTATGGAGAGTGATGGTAATTAATAATACATTACATATGTCTTGGTATCAACGCAGCGTAGATTTTATATTAGGATTTCCCGCAAATATGGCGAGTTATGCGACATTGTTAGAATTGTTATCTAAAGAATCTAATATTCCATCCGGAACTATAACCGGACATCTAGATTGTGTCCATATATATGAAAATCATATGGACGGTATTAATGAATTATTAAATAGAACTCCAACAAGTAACTTGCCAAACATAAAAACCGATAACTTTAAATCAGTATATGATTGGACGTTTAATGATACAATTTTACTTGACTATAACCCACAACCTAATATAAAGTTTGAGGTGGCAATATGAGAAAATCTGAAAACAATTTAATTAGTATTACAGACGCAAATTTGTCTAAATATAAAAAAGTAAAAGAGGGTGATGATATTAAATCAGGGGATTGTGTACATATATCAGACGATCTTTACGCAGAAATAGGAAAAGGAAATAGGTTATGTAGAGAAACAGTTAATAAATATAATATTATATTAAGGAAAAAATGAATGATAAAACGGAACAAATACAGAATAGTAATTCAGATGTAATATCAGAAATGGAAACATGTGTCATGTGTGATGAGATTACAAATGAATCAAAAGATACACATGTAGATTTTAGATACAATTATATAGATGGCATGGGACAATTGTGTGTCCATTGTGCTAAAAAATATAAATAAATTAGTAACTATGCAATTGCAGTATCAAGGTTACGATATAAATAAAAAATTCAAATATTTTGAAATGTTTGACGGTATCTATGAATTAGAAAATCTAGATAAGGGACAACATTCAAAACAATTTATATGGACCGCACAAACATTTAGTTTTTTTTCAAAAAATATAACCAAAATTAATTTTAGAATATACAGTCATATACAAAACATTTTAATTTTAAATGATTTTAAATTTGACATCCCACCCAACACAGTGTTAAATATAACACTGGATGATATAAAAGATTCAAGTCGGATACTTGGATCGTTTGTTACGCCGTATACACCAATAACATCAGATTTAAGAGAATTAGGAGTGATGTTATATTGTATTACCGTAGATGGAACAGACTTATATTAAAATAGAAACTTAAAAATAGGAACTTAGAAATAGAAAGATATATAAATTTATGGCGAAAGTAATTGGCATTGATTTAGGGACGACCAACTCCTGCATGGCAGTGATGGAAGGTGGAGAACCGATGGTCTTGGAGAACTCCGAGGGAAAACGCACAACCCCCTCGGTCGTTGCTTTTAGCAAGACAGGTGAGCGATTAGTCGGCGATGCTGCAAAGCGTCAAGCCGTCACCAACCCTCGGAACACGGTTTATTCGGTAAAGCGTTTCATGGGCCGCAAGTTCGATGAGGTCCAAGAGGAACTAAAACGTGTGCCTTACAAAGTGGTTCGCGCGGCCAACGGCGATGCCGCCGTGGAAGTCGAAATCGACGGAAAACCCAAGCAATTCACCCCCCCTGAGGTTTCGGCAATGATCCTCGCCAAACTCAAAGCCGATGCGGAAACACGTTTGGGCGAAACCGTCAACCAAGCCGTCATCACGGTTCCCTCCTTCTTTAACGATTCTCAACGCCAAGCTACTAAGGACGCAGGTAAAATCGCCGGCCTCGAAGTGCTTCGCATTATCAACGAACCAACCGCTGCTTCCCTCGCCTACGGCCTAGACAAGAAGAAAGACGAAGAAATCGCTGTTTACGACCTAGGCGGCGGCACATTTGATATCTCCGTCCTTGAAATCGGCGACGGCGTATTCGAAGTAAAAGCAACCAACGGTGATACTCACCTCGGTGGAGATGACTGGGACAACGCCATCATGGACTGGATTCTGGATGAATTCAAAAAAGAACAATCCATGGATCTTCGCAAACAACCCGACGCCCTCCAACGCATCAAAGAAGAGGCAGAAAAATCGAAAATTGCCCTCTCAAGCTCCCAAGTTTTCGACATCAACCTTCCGTTCATCACAGCGGATGCCAGCGGTCCCAAGCACATCAGCATGAAGTTGACTCGTGCTAAAATGGAACAACTCTGTGAAAGCCTCTTTGAACGAACCATTGGTCCAACAAAGAATTGTCTTCGTGATGCAGGAATTTCTTCCGATAAAATTAGTGAACTAGTGATGGTTGGTGGTATGACACGAATGCCACGAGTTGTAGAGACTGCTGCCAGCATAGTCAACAAATCGCCTCATCAAGGAGTAAATCCTGATGAAGTGGTTGCGGTTGGTGCTGCAATCCAAGCGGGTGTTCTCAAGGGAGATGTCAAAGACGTACTCCTTCTTGATGTGACACCGTTGTCGTTAGGAATTGAAACTATGGGTTCGGTATTTACTCGATTGATTGATCGAAATACCACCATCCCAAGTCGTAAATCAGAAATCTTCTCCACGGCATCTGATAACCAGCCAGGTGTTGAAATCCATGTTCTCCAAGGCGAACGACAGTTTGCCAAAGATAACAAATCTATTGGAAAATTTCAATTATCTGACATTCCTCCGGCACAACGTGGCACACCAAAAATCGAAGTCACATTTGATCTAGACGTCAACGGAATCCTTAATGTGAGTGCCAAAGATCTGGGCACAGGAAAAGAACAAAAAATCACCATCACCGCAAGCAGTGGACTGTCCAAGGAAGAAGTTGAACGTATGCGAAAAGATGCTGAGATTCATGCAGATGAAGATAAACGTAAGCATGAAGAGATCGAAACTCGAAACGAAGCTGATAACACATTATATCGTTCTGAGAGATTACTAAAAGACAATGGAGAAAAATTATCTTCAGATAATAAAGATAAAATTGAACAAACATTGAACACTTTGAGAGAGGCTTTGAAAGGCACTGATAGTGCTTCCATTAAGAGTGCTAGTGATAAACTCAACGAAGCATGTCAGACTGCCTCCGCAGAACTGTATAAAGAAGCAGCTGCTAAAGCTGAAACACAACCTCCCAACACTGAAAATAATCCGTCATCAAAAAATGATGGTGATGGACCAATAATCGATGCTGAAGTTGTTAACGAAAATAAATAAATAGATTATTTATCTGTTATTACGCTCCTATCTCCCCAAGGGATAGGAGTTTTTTGCGTTAAATAAAAAATAGACATTGAACGAAATTTAGTATATTTATTAGGAACAGTCAATGTTATGATTAAAAAAAGCCAATATTTTGTGTTAGCAGCTAATAATAATAACGACGACGCATCGTTAGATAAAAAGGATTCACCAATATTTTCACCATCTTCAAATGAGATATACTTTTATGATGATGTAACCCGGCAAAGTATATACAATCTTAACAGACAAATTAATGAAACGTCGAAATTATTGGGATCATTACAGAATCAATACAATTTAATAAACGATCCACGTATTAAGCTATATGTCAGTAGTGATGGTGGAGATGTATTTCCGTCACTAAGCAGCTTAGATAGAATTAAAAATAATAAAATTCCGATTGATACGTATGTAGAGGGATTAGTTGCGAGTGCTGCGACATTAATAAGTGTGGTAGGACATCGTAGATATATGTCTAAAAATGCGTTTGTATTGATACATGAAGTAAGATCAGAGTTCTGGGGTAACTTTACCGAATTTCAAGATGAAAACAAAAACATGAATCTTCTGATGAAGTGTATTAAAAAAATATATTTCGAGCATACCAAATTAAAAGAAGATGAATTGGATGATATTCTAAAACACGACGTATATTTAGATGCAAATGAGGCACTAAAATATGGAATTGTCGATGAAATTATATAAGAATACAGGTAAAAGTGGTTATTTATACATTATTACAAACCCTGCATTTTCAGAATGGGTAAAAGTGGGAACTACATTAAATCTTAATAACAGATTACATACATATCAAACAGGAAGTCCATTCAGAGACTATAAAATATTATATTCCCTTAAACATCCTGAGTATTTGCAAGCGGAAAAACGAATTAAGGAAACGATGCGTTATTTTGCAAAAAGTATCCGTAATGAATGGTATGAAATAGATATACAAATGGCAAAAACCAGATTAGAAGAACAATTGGATGAATATATAGAATCAACAAATTATAAATCTTCTGAAAATTTTATATCTGAGTAAAATATGGATAATGTTGCAAATAAATTAGTATGTTTGAATCTCAATAAACGATGGATGCCCGTCGGATATAAAACGGTAAAAGACGCAATTACAAGTTTGGCTGGGAGTGAAACTAAACCATATCATACTTCTCTCGCATTAGATATTCAATATGATGTAAATGATGATGGAACGGTAAATTTTGATGATCCTATAAACATACGACCTGTTACGTGGAATGAATGGATTACGTTACCAATTCGGGATTGGGATCTTACAATTAATGGTGTTAACAAGACATACAGAGTTCCAACAGTTATAATTGCTGTAAATTTTGATAAAATGCCTCTTAGACATTTTAATGGTAAGCCAAGTAAAGAAAGTATTTGGATGAGGGATGAAGGAATTGATCAATATACAGGTAAATCATTAACTAGATCATCTGGAACGGTGGATCACATCATTCCTAGAAGTAAAGGTGGATCTAATACATGGGAGAATTTAGCATTGACTTCAAAAGAGATTAATTCTAAAAAAAGTAATAAAACTCCTGAAGAAGTCGGGTTAAGATTGATACGAAAACCAAAAAAACCTAATCCCGTTCCAATTATGAATTTAATTAAAGAAGTTAAACATAATGACTGGAAACATTTTTTGATTAAAAACTTTTAACAAAATAGAATTATTATAACCCAATTTGATTTAAATCATTTTTAACCATTTTATCAATCAAATTTTCAAAATTAGTTTTTGGCAACCAGTTTAATTCACGTCTCGCTAAATTACTATCACCCAATAATAAATCAACTTCGGCAGGTCTGTAAAATTTCGTGTTGATTTTCACCAAGACACTATTAACGGGATTATACTTCTTGGCATCAGATACGCTAATACTGAATTCTGCATTTGTACCATTTCCGTGCCACACACCTTCAATTTCGGCAGATTTAAATGCTAATGTGACAAATTCTTTAATTGTATGTGTTTCATTACTTGAGAGAACATATTCTTTTGGAGATTTTTGATTTAACATTTTCCATACTCCATCAACAAAATCCTCAGCATCACTCCAATCTCGTTTTGCATCAACATTACCTAGTTCAATACTATTAAATGATTTGAGTTCAAGCATGGATTTTTTGATCCTAGCTACGCCTTTAGTGATTTTACGAGTTACGAACTCTTCTCCTCTACGACACCCTTCGTGGTTAAATAGTAAACCCTGAATTGCATATAGATTATAACTTTCTCGATATACCTTTACTAATAGTCTTGCGGCAGCTTTACTTGCACCATATGGACTGCGTGGTTTAAGCGGATGTTTTTCATCTTGTGGGATATAAGATACGTCTCCATATTCTTCACTACTGCCTGCATTATAGAATCTACAAGATGATTTATGTCGTTTAATAGACTCAAGAATATGAATTATACCTGTTGTATTACATTCCCAAGTTTGTTCTGGAAAATCCCAACTACTTCCCACAAATGTTTGAGCTGCGAAATTAATAAAATAATCTGGTTTTATTACTTCTAATATTTTATAGATGCTATGTGAATCACTTAAATCAAAATTTACCAATTTAAATCTGGGGTTATTTTCCAAATGTTTTAGATTTTCATGATTTTTTATACTCAATCGTCTTGCACCTCCAAATATTAAAACATTTGTATTCTTAAGTAAGAAATCAACCATGTAGCTACCGTCTTGTCCAGTAACTCCCGTTATAAATACAGTCGAATCATATATCCGACTATCTATTTTTTTAACATCTTCAATATTTAATATTTCCATAACATTATTTTCCATATCATATTTCTATATTAACATTTAATGTTAATAGATATATATTTTTTAATATTCTTCATCATCCTCATCATCATAATCGTTTTCTGAATTATTAGCATCAGGATGAGAATTATTTTTATGAAATTGTTTAAAATCTTGGTCTGTTAAGCCCAAGGCGCTTAGTATAGTTAAAATAACAAAACAAACTTCATCTTTTTTAAATTTTTGACTTATTAATTTTTTTGCGAGGGTAGTTCCAAACAAATTCAACATCATCGCTTTAGATTCATTTTGATAAATCCCTTTATAGTCGTTGTGAACGGGTGTATTAGTGTCACTATTATTAATTATACCAGGTATATCATTTATATTTAACGTTTTTTGTGTGTGCATTGCGAGTTGATGATTCAATTCAGATTGAAGATCATCACCCGGTTTCATTTTCTTTTTTATTTTTAATTCTAATGATTTTATTTTTTCCGCTGATATTTTTTTTGCGACACTGAAATTTATTAAAATCCCCTTTTGTGATATCAGATGTTTTAAATTCATATGCTATATAAATATATTTACATAGTCATATTATAATTAATTTAATGTCGTGCTTTGATCGGTTTCTTAGCGCCCTGCATCACATCTGGATCTAGATTAAAATGAACGCTACCTCTTTTTAGGAATCCTCTTCCACAATTAAATGTACAATTGAAACAATATATTTTTAAATTATCTATAGATCTATTTTTTGTATCACCGTCGTCAAAATTTAGTAATAGTGGAATTTTGCCATCCGTTATTCTTCTTTCTTTATATCCACACATTTCACATTCTGAAGGTTTCATTCCAGATCGTATCAATTTATCTTTCAATCTATGAACTGGAAAATGGACATGTTTTCCATTTAATATATCTTCTAATTTATAACGGCCACCAAAAGGAGAAATAGGACCCGTCTTACCGGTCTTTTTTCTCATTGCGGGAGGGCAGGTTTTATGAACCCCATACAATTTTGCGTATTTTTTATATGTGCTATAATGAACTCCTAATTTTTTGGAGGCTTGTCTAGCAGAAGGAGTTGAATTTAATGCTTCAACTATTTCTGATTCTAAGAGTGGTTTTGTAAAACGTCCGTGATATTCTCGTCTTGGATATAAATATTGTACGGCTTGTTTTTCTAAGTGCGGTATATATACGCCATTTTCTTGTAATTGTTTTACTTCCTCCGCAACTTCTTTAGCGACATCTTCGCCCATCGAATTTAGTTCTTTTATTTCCTTTACATCTCGTTTTAATGATTCTAACTCATTTAATTTAGATTGCATTTCCTGAATTTTAACAAGAAGTATATTTATTTCGTGGGAGGTTGGTTCCATAAATTATCCTTTAATTGGTTCCAATGACAAATCAATTTTTGTGCTTTTAAAGAATATTTGTCTTAGAATTTCTGCTTTTTTATAAAGAGCAGCGTTAATCAATATTTTATATGTATTGTATGTATAAATCTTTTTGCTTGCCTTTTTATTTTTATTAATAATAACACATTGTAAGAACGCAGATACGACGCATGTCTCGTTTTTAAATTTAATTTCTAATATTTGAGTGCAAGCCTCAGCACAATAATCATCAAATATTGTTTCATCAATATCTACAATTTCAGACCAATTTGCACATTTTACCATTATAGTTTTCATTTAGAAATCATTCCCCTCCCTAATTTCCAAATCACCATCATTGAGGGTATCCATATGTTCTAACTTTTCTTTTACACTCTCACAAACTTGTACTTCCACAGTGTCAGATACGAATACGATTTTTTGTATCGATTTTGATTTTGCACTATCACGCCAAACTCTTCCGGTTGATTGTCGCATTAATACCGCAGAATATGATGGAGATATTAATGATAGTCTTGGATATTTTCCCGTCAAATCGTGTAAATTTAACCCCGTTCCACCTGATTGTATTTGAACTAAAATAATCCGTTCAACATCTGATTGAAAATCGTCTATATTTTGTTGTCTGAGTTTTACATGTTTAGGATCTCCGTTTACAATACATTTGGTTCCTAATCTATCAGATAATGCTTCAATAGTATCTGTAAAATTACAAAATACAACCACACTCATTCCGTTGCTTATAGCTTCTTCAATCATTTCGATGAATAATGGTACCTTCAACAATTCAACCCGTTGTCTAGCACGTAATATTGTGGTTAGTTGACTTGTATTTTCCTTATTTTCTTTTATCTTCTTTTTCAATCTGTTTAATTCAGATTGCATTTCCGAGTAAATTACATTTATTTCATTTTTAACGTCATCTTCCATGTTATAACACTCTGCTATAATTTGGCTTTCAGGGAAATTTGGTATGGTATCTCTGCTTAATCTGACACCTCTGTTTACAAATATATCTTCGTGGAGTTTCTTTAATATCTCTTTGTTTCCATTAAACTGTAACCCAAATCTACCTTTGGTAACACCATGCGCATATAACCAAGTATAATATTGTTTATTATTTTCAAACAATTTAATAGCCATTCCCACAGTTTTTAATTCAAGTGGATTAGTTGCATTGGTTGCGGAACAGAATAACATTTTATAACCCTGTTTTAAGGCAGACATGCACGTTTCACTGTTTTTTGTTGATGCTCCTTTTAATTTTTGACTTTCATCCCAAATGATTAATGTAGATTTTGGAATTTTCCATACAAATTCATTTCGTCTAGTATCTCGTCGTCTGACATACGAGGCTATCATACTATCTTTATGACCCATTCTAAGCATTTCATAATTGATAATACCTACTACTCTATGATTCATTTTAAAATGATTTTTAATTACCCGTTTCCAAGACTCCATCACAGCTTTTGGACATACCACAAGGATATCCATATCCAATTCTCTTGCGGTTGCGCATGCAGAATATGTTTTCCCTACTCCAAGATCGCTTCCATCAATTGCACATCCCCATTTTTTAATAGCAGAACACAATTTTGATACGGCAGTTACTTGCCATGATCGTAATCCACTTGTATCTTTGACATCAAACGGTATTGGGGTTATTGATGTAGGTGAAAGTTTAGGTGTCTGACTGTGAGTGGTTTTGAACAATTCAGATGAATCTTTAGTTTCTAACAGAAACCAATCATTTTCTTGTTTTGTTACAGTATAACCAGTTGATTTGAGCATATAGACATTAGATTTCCAATATTGGAAAAATTGAGATCTATATGCAGATGGAATCAACCAATGTCTTCTCCAAGTGATTTTTCCGTTCTTTTCCTCGTGTTGGTATGGTTTACTCCATTTAATGTCTAGATTAATCATTATTAATCGCCCATCTCAGTTCTGTACTTAGAATATTGATTTACTTCATGAACATTACATTTTTTGAAATTTTTACCGTCGGTTATTCCAATATTAAAATGTTCGCTCAATGATTGAGTAAAAATTTTCCCACCATCATCATCGTAACCATACCCCAAATCTATTAGATTTTGCATGTATTGTTTTCGGGTTTGACGAAACTTTCTTTGAACAGTTCCTTCAAGATGTTTTACCAGTTGTGAGAGATTTTCATAAACAAATGGCTTATTATTTACCGATGTATCTACTATATAATATTTATGCATAACTTATATATATATGACTAATTTCCACAATAATATCACATAATATGTTACAAACAATTTCTTATATAATTCACCACTTTAGTTCTTTTTTAGCATCAATGATTAACTCTTTATCACCATCGCTTAAATTTTTATCCAATTTATCAAATAAATCTTTAATTAATAAATCTTTATTCAATACCCGACCATGGTGTTTTACTTCTTGAATCGTGTCTATTATTTTGTATAAAGTATCTTTATAATAGTTATGTTCATCATTTGTTACCAAATTTGCAGATTTTAATGCTCCTGGAGCAAAGCTCTTAATTGCGTGTAACAACATTCCTCCCATCATGTTAAAAATACTAAATATTGCTGAGGCTATAGGATTACTTGAGGCTAATATTCTTAATATCAGAAATAATATACCAAATATCAATATAAATATTAAACATGATGTTATGAATTTTTTAATACCATAAAAGATCGCTCCTAGTCCAAAAAATCCATTCATCGCATCCAATTTAGATTTTGTCTCATCTGCTTCTTTTGCTATTTTAGTTGATGCGGCTGATAATTCATCTTGTTTTGACGTCAATTCATCCTTGAGAATGTCTCTTTCTTTCTGAATTGAGATTATTTCATCATCTTTTTTCTTTAATAACTCACGTCCTAACTTTTGTTCTTCTAAAATTTTGCTGGTCAATTTATCGACCATGTCTTTCATTTTGTTTACTTCTTCCATGTTTGGAGTTCCGGCCAAACTTCCGATTCGTTCATTTAATTCATTTGCGATTTTAACTGGAATATTGTTTGTGGGTGCCTTTTTTAATGCATATTCAACACCAAAACTTAAACTCTGAACTTGATGCATCTTTTCTTTGCTATTTGCGTTCAATGAGTTTTTTGCGGTTTGAACGTCAGATTGTTTGTTTTCTATATCCCGTTGGTTTTTATCTTTATTACGCCAAGTGGCACAGCCTGGAATAATTAACCAAATTATCAAAATAAACCAAATATTCTTTTTCATGTTTTTAATCCTTTGCAATAGGGATGCTTGATTTTAAATCTCTTTCTGTTTGACCTCGTATAGTATCAAAATATTGAATTAATCTATTGATAATATTATCGGATATTCGTTCTACCCAATCTCCAATTTTATAATCAACTACGCTGGTATTCGTACTAACTGACTTTAAATTGTGTTTTTCAAATTCTCGATGTAAAAATTGAATTAAATCTTGTTTAAGATGATCTTTATGATTAATTATAAATATTTCAAGTAATTGTCTTCTAATCGTCCCATTATAACTATCTTTTTTGCCTGAATTTACACTATAATCAATTTTTTTTATCTTATTTTCACTTCCATTGATTTTTTCTATCAAATCAATCATTTGATTTTCTAATTTTTCTTGAGATCGTGACATACATTGTATAAATATATCATCATTATGTTATATTTTAATATTTATTCTATATAAAGTATGTCAGCACTGCCTCTCTCTATCAGAATGTCACAACGAAATGTCGCAAACACGGCATTTGATGAAACTTTTATTTCCGGAAGTAATTTAATAATTGCTACGGATGCGTGTGGATTGTTATATGGAACCAAAATAGTTCTATCCTCAAGTTATGTTATATCTAGTAGCTACTCAAATTCATCATCTTACGCATTAACATCAAGTTATTCACAAACGGCAAGTTTTTTAGATTCAACCGGAAATGCGTTTATTCAAGACGGAAATTCGTTTGGAACAACCGCAACATTAGGAACAAACGATAATCAACCATTGGTGTTGGAAACAAACGGAATCGAAAAGATCCGTATTCTTTCTAATGGAAATGTTGGGATTGGCATAGTTAGTCCTGGTGCTAAATTGGACGTGTCAGGTGATATAAGAACGAATAATGCTTTTACACAAATCGAACAAGTAAACAGTGATGGATTTAAAACTCATGTCCGTAATTATACGGTTCCGGAATCATCGTCATTTAATGGATGGTCTACGCCATTATTAAATGCGAACGGAATTAATTTTGTAATTGATACTGCATATTTGGTTGAAGCGAGTATTTATGGTACAAGTACAGCAACAGGAGCTAAAGCAGTTTTCTGGAATGACGGTGTGCCGACGAGATATATAACCAAGATATATGAGAAAGGATTCTCATCCAATCAAATTGAGTTATTTTTGTCTGCTAGCGTGCCTAGCGTTCGATTATATAGTCACAATAGTTCATATCCGATTACGATTCGTGTTACAGAGACGGTTGGCAGCGGCGTAAGAACAAATGGGTCATTTTGTTCTGGGGTAACATATGAGGATGGACTTAATAAGAGATTAGGCATAGGAAACTCATCTCCTGCTTATTCATTGGATGTGAGCGGATCTGGTGGAACAATTCATGCTTCAGGATACATTAGAACTCCTATTTGGTATTCCGGTGATAATGGTGAGAATCATAAAATTGAACAAGCTTCGAGTGTTACATCATTCATTATAGGTGGATCTGAACGGATGAGAATTAATGCCGATGGAAATGTTGGAATCGGTTTAACGAATCCAACCAATAAATTACATGTAATAGGAAACATCTCTGCAACCGCATTATCCTCTAGCACATTATATGACGTTAATAATATAACTCTTGTTACAAATAATGTTGAGACAGGATCCGCTGTAAATTCTTCGTTATTTTTAAGTCCAACAACACTTACCGGATCACATCAAAGTAGGAATTTTGTAAGAATTTCAGATAAATATAATACTGGGTCGAATGGACAGGAACTTGCCATTAAATCGTTTAGTAATGGACCAAATTATGGTGGATGGTGGTTGACATCGAATTGGGGTGGTAAGTTAAGATTTGGAGCAAGTGGGAGTGGGATGTATGAGACTAATGTGGTTCCTACTGCGTATATGGAGGTGACACCAACAAATGTTAATTTGATTGGATTAACATTGGTCGGACATGTAACAGGAAGTTTGTTTGGGACATCAAGTTGGGCGGTTAATTCACTAACCGCAAGTTATGTCTCAACGACCGGAAATGCGTTTATTCAAGACGGAAATTCGTTTGGAACAACCGCAACATTAGGAACAAATGATAATCAACCATTGGTGTTTGAAACCAATGGAAGTGAAAAGATGAGGATTCTGTCTGGTGGAAATGTTGGGATTGGAACAACCACTCCTGCTGCTAAATTACATATTAGTGGATCAAACACAGACACATTATTTAAATTAGAGTCGGCAACCGCACCTAATACATTATTTGTTAGCGGAAGCGGTTTTGTTGGTATAGGTCTAACAAATCCTGGTGCGAAACTGCATGTTCAGGGAAATATAAGTGCTAGTAGTTTCACCGGAAGTTT
>SXGU01093735.1_pt1 | contig 40674 bp, 33 predicted proteins | sample 3174531 | NCBI WGS metagenome assembly SXGU01 (sample SAMN11356863, study PRJNA531348) | freshwater metagenome | isolation source: freshwater sample F1-140 | place: China: Fuxian Lake, Yuxi | collected 2017-12-25 | reverse complement strand
TGGAGTTCCGGTTAGGGATCCATTCCCGCAGGGAACCCGATTTTTTTGTGAAGAACATCCACATGCCTTCTTCGCAGTTGTTTGGGAGCCAAGAAGTTCGAGCAGTGCTTTTAAGTTTTGGTCGCTGATTTCGGGAGAAACCCCCACTTCGACAAGGGGGTCCGAAATACCGTTACCAATCTGAGGTGAGCATCGAACCCTCCCAATTCGCCGAATTTGGATGATCTTCTCAAAAGGGACGACGAACTCCGGCCCGCAACCTGTATCGAACACTTGCCGAAAAGTGATTCCCTCGGTGGTTGATCCAATATATGCGGCGGTAAACCAATAGCCCCCACCCTTATTGCCAAACTTCCTGACAAATTCATTGGCACTCAAGGGGTCATCGAAGTATAAATTGCTATTACTGTCCGGTTCTTCGCTCATTGAAGTTTCTCCTTAAAGCCACTGTAATGGTCATCTACCACTCGAAATGCGTTGAAACGACCAATTTTGTTGCCATTCCTGTGGTATACTCTATTTATATTAAGATTCGAATGATCAATCTGTCAATACGAATTTGACCAAAAAGTCTAATTGGATAGCAATAGAACTTGCACAGGTAGCTGGAATTGGTTTCACCCATGTTGGCAGGTTTGGTTAATTCCTTTGGAAAAGCAAAAGCTAGTCCTGGAGCCTTCAATTTTCGTTTCTGAAAAACCCTCCTAACCCAATTTTTTGGTTGGTAAGAGGTATTGCCATTCTCAGGTGCGTCGTGGAATCCATGGGTGAATTGTGTTGTTATGGCCCAAACCCACAAAACCATTGCCCGTTGGGGTTCACCACTCCGCAGGATTTATGCTGCCCATCGCTGGGATTGAATACAGACTTGAGATAGAGAAGCCCAATCACAATTTTGACAGCTGCACTATGTCGATTTTTTTTACGCCTTGCAGTTTATTGAATCTGCCGAGCCCTGCACTTAGATTGGAAAAAAAAGTCGCTCCGCGGTTTTTTGCAGCAGTTGTTCCTTGTCCCCTTGACTTAGGAAATCGAGCTTGTGTTTGATGAGGTTGATGGAATCCGCATAATTATGCCCCGGGTTCACCTGAAACGGACAGTCACTAGCCCACATCAGTCGCGATGGTCCATAGGCATCGAGCAAACGGCGTATCATGGGTCCCATGTCCAAATAGTCCTTCTGTTTGCTAAAGGCATAATAGGCAGAGATTTTTACGCTCGTTTTCTTGTGGCGAGCCAGCCGGCAAAGGTTATCCAGATCCTTTTCCTGGTTCGGACCAATCCGGCCAAAATGGTCAATCACCACAGTAGTCTCCGGATGTTTTTCGCACATGGCGTCAATTTGTAGCAAGTTTTCGGGGTTGGTCAGGCAACAGATCGCCTGCCCGGTTCGGGCGGCAGTCTTCCACATCTCCACCATGCCATCCCCTTCAAGCCATTTTTTTGGATCCTTAAAGGGTAAAATGCGAAACCCTCGAACCCCCACTTTGCCAAGATCCTTCATGGTTTGTCCTGGCTTATTGTTTTCGTCAATGACGGCGACCCCTGAAAACACCCCTTTGTGAAGTTTCATCATGTCGGTCATGTACGAGTTGTCCAATCCGTAAAAACTCATCTGGATGAGAACGATGCGGGTGACACCAACAGGCTTGCAATGGTTGAAAAGTTCAACTGGGGTAAAACTGGCCGGGGCCATATCGGCCTTCTTGAACCCCTTTGCCAAGGGATAACGAAGGGTATCAGGCGTCCATACATGAACATGGGCATCAATCCACTCTTCCTTTTTTGATTCCTTGGCAGCCGCAGGCCTCCCTTCCAAAAGGCCAAGGGTTCCGGCCAGGCCAGAGGCGACAAAACCTCTGCGGGAAACCGTGGTATCCTGAATTAGGGGGGTATGGGTAACACCTTCGTCCATGGCAATTTTCTCCTTGATTGCTTGTCTTTGAATTTCACTATAGGATTTGGCCATGAAGAGTTCCGCCACAATTACGGTCGGGGGCTATTTTCCACAAACTGCAAGGCGGCCTTAATGTAGATCTCTCCGGTCAGCTCGCCCAGCGAGGTTCGGGTGATGTAGTCGTAGCGTTTGAAGCTTTGCCAATCCTCCTTGGTAAGGATGTAGCCAAAGGCGTCGTTGGTCAGGCCAAAAAGCAAATTGTGCTGCCCCTTCATTTTACGCTTCAAATAAAAACCAATGTTGGGCAAGGCTTCGCCCGGAATGGTGAGGATTTGAGCGTTACCAATGTTCACAAGGTTGACCTGGGTCTCCACGGTTTGAGGGACCTTGGTTTTGTTACCCGAAAACGACGCCAAAAGTTGTCGCATCAGGGGTGAATCCACAGGAAGCGATAGGGTAAACGCATCGCAAAACAGCTTTGGATTTTGTTGGGTTTGGGCTTGGGAAACAATCCGCAATGCCTCGTCCGCCAATAGGTGGCCAATCCGTTGGCATTCCGCCCAGGTACCAATGTCCTTGCCATTTGGGCCGCGATTGTCTGCAGTAACCATGCCCCCTTGGGCACTGTTCATGAAAATCCCGGTCCCACCCCCTTTTTCGGCAATTCGGTCGTAAAGAGGGCCGATAAGGTCCGGGCTTATGATGCCCCGGTTTGAACCGATAACCTCGGGATGGATCGCATAATTCACCAGGGTGGCAAAGGGTTGGCCCTTTGCGTCCAAGGCTTGGAGAATGTGGCACCTGGGATCGTAGAGTTGTTCGGCATAATAGTTGAAGGCGATTTTTCCTTTGGCTTCGCCTGTTTGGATTTTGAGTGAGGCGGGTTGGAGTTTGGCAATTGCTTCGTGGATGGACTCGGCCATCAGGTCGCAGACCCGATCGTGGTACTTCGGTTCAGCGGCGGTCCCGCCCTTTCCATCAGGAAAACCGTAGCAGTCCGGAGCACTGTGGGTGTGGGTGGCCCCGATCAGGATGTTCTTGGGCAAAATCCCTTTTACCTTGGCCCGGACCCGATTGCCAAGGGTGGCAGGAAAGCCCAGAAAATCCGCGCTTACAAAGGCCACCCGGGTTGACCCTTCTTCGAAAACCAAAGCCCGAACCTGCAATTCGCCCTCTTTTTTGTCGGTTGGCTTCGAAGGGCCGACACCGCCGGAAACGGGTAAAAGCGGGTCAGGTGTTACATTGCGGACAGAAATGCCAGCCCGAAATTCCCCCCGGGTGCTCCCCCCAAAAAACAATAGTCCAAGAGAAAGGACTAAAAAAGATCGTTTCATGGTATAAAAACCTGCCGGATGGGCAAAGGGTTAATCTTCGGGACCAGAAACCAAAGAAAAGTGACTCTGGTACATGGTAAAGATAACCGGGTGCAGTCCCAAAGAAATCTGCTCCATTCATTCACAACGAAGGAGAAGGGCCAAACCCTTTGGGTTAGTGCCAAGAGGCTAGGCAAGGACAGGTACTCCCCAAGGCAATCTTCCCAGTTTGCCCAATCATCCCGCATTTAATTGCTTTCTTGATTTAACCCAATCATCCCAAATTAACAATTTGGGGTAGGTTTACCACTTTTTCAGTCAAAAAAATTGACCTCTCTTTCAACCAGGCAACCGTGTTACACTTCTCCCGCCGAAGGTTATGTCCACAGAAAGGACCTGCCTTGGTTTCTGGTTTGGTTGTTGGCCGGGGAAGGGAGTCCTCTGGTGAACCGGGGTTGGCGGATTCGCCATAAATTGCTTTTGGGGGTCGCACTCTTTGTTGCGATGCTGGTTTTCCTCATTGGTGGCACCCTGCAGGGCCTTTGGTCCTATTATCAAACCACCCTGGCGGTAAAAGCTACGGTGTTGGAATTGCGCTATGCAGATATGTTGCGCTCCAGCATTTCCCCGCTTTTGTCTTGTGTTGCCAATACCCCTGAACCCGATCATGAAGCGATCCGCGACCAATTGCGTCAAAGCCGTCTGAACCTTGGTCTGCTAGGCGTCGCCGCCCAAGACAACAGCACCTATCAATTAACACCCTCCGACACCAGTTACACCACCCAAATGGTCAGTGTTCTGGAAGCCGACCTGAACGCCATCACCCAAGCCCAAAACGCCCCATCCACAGTGGATGAAACCCGGGCAAACCTCGCCAAAGCGGTGGCTCGCCTCGACCGGGATAGTACGGATTTACGCGAGAAACTCTACGATGACCTCGATTACAGGTTGGCCAAAACGCGTCGCCATTACCAACTGAGCCTTTGGATCATCATTCCAACAAGTCTTTTTGGCCTGCTGCTGACGCTGGAATTATTGCGGTTTTTCTACGGATGGGTCATTCAACCTGTTCGCGACCTCGAATCAGGCGTCAAACGAATCGCTTCGGGCGACTTCGCTCATCGGATCAAACTCAATTCGGGCGATGAAATGCAGGACCTCGCCAGCCAATTCAACGGGATGATGAACCGCCTCCAGGATGTTTACAAGGACCTTGAAAAACAGGTCAATGACCGGAGTCGCCAACTTGTCCGCTCGGAACGGCTGGCAAGTGTAGGCTTTCTCGCAGCCGGGGTCTCGCATGAGATCAACAATCCCTTGGCCTCCATCGCCTTTTGCGCCGAGTCCCTGGAAGGGCGACTCAAGGACCCCGAAGGGTTCTCGATATCCAACAAGGCAACCTTTGAACGCTATTTGCAGATGATCCAGAACGAAGCGTTTCGCTGCAAAAAGATAACCGACAAACTCCTCGCCTTTAGCCGTAGCGGTCCAACCACCCGCCAACCGACGGACATAAAGGGAATCATTGATGCGGTTAACGAGGTCATTGATCACCTGCCTGCCAAACAGGGAAAAATCATCCGGTTTGACCCACCCCATGAGCCGTTGATAGTAACGGGAAATCCCGAGGAATTGAAATCGGTGGTGATCAATTTGGCGGTAAACGCCCTGGACAGTATGGACCAGGGCGGCCTTCTCGACATTCAAATTGGTCAAAGCATGAACACAGTCATCATGCGTTTTACGGACACCGGGTGCGGGATGGACAAGGAATCACTCAACAACATCTTCGAACCTTTCTTTACCCAAAAAAAATCGGGGCGGGGAACCGGCCTTGGCCTTACCATTTGCCATTGCATCATTCAGGACCATGGTGGAACAATCGAGGTACAAAGCGAAGGTTTGGGTAAAGGGAGTACATTCATCGTGCGATTGCCCCTAGCCCAAAGCAATGCCTTTCCCAGGCCCATGGCCCAACCAGGTTCGCGGGAGATTCTTGGATTCCCCGAAGTAAACCCATTCCGTGCCATTGAAATGGGCACATCCCGGCGTGCCGCCTAATTGATTTACCCAGGAAGGTAACCTCCTATGAAACCCCTCCGGATTCTCCTTGTTGATGATGAAGCCACCATTCAGGAGGTCATGCGTACCGAGTTGAGTCGCCTGGGCCACAAGGTAACCGCTTGTCCCAACGGTCAGGCCGCCATAAAGTCACTGGAAAAGCAGACCTTTGACGCCGCTGTCCTGGATTTGCGGATGCCCGGAATGTCCGGAATCGAAGTACTCGAACATCTCAAGGCCGTTGCCCCCGACACGGAGGCGGTGGTAATGACCGGTCATGCGAGCATGGATACCGCCATCGAAGCGATCCGGTTGGGTGCCATGGATTACATCACCAAACCGGCAAAAATGATGGATATCGAGGCAATCCTCCTCAAGGTCCAAAGCAAACTGGATCTGAAGAATCAGAATAGTGCCCTCAAAAGTCGGGCCAAAGCCGCGGAAGGGCCTTCGATTCTGGTAGGCAACCACCCACAAATGACCCATGTTTTACAGCTCATCGCAACCGTGGCCCCGACCGATTCCCCGGTCCTGATCCTTGGTGAAACAGGAACAGGGAAGGAACTTGCCGCCCGCACCATTTACATGCAAAGCCGTCGGGCCAACGGCCCTTTCATCCCGGTTAACTGCGGAGCGTTAAGCGAACATCTTGTTGAAAGTGAACTATTCGGACACAAAAAGGGTGCTTTTACCGGAGCCGACCGCGACCATAAGGGTCTTTTCGAAGTGGCCAACGGTGGCACGCTCCTTCTCGACGAGGTCGGTGAGCTTTCCAAAAGCCTCCAGGTAAAGCTGTTACGCTTCCTGGAATGTGGGGAAGTCCGGCGTGTCGGTGAAAATGAACCCTTTCAGACAAATGTCCGGGTCCTTTGTGCCACCAATCGCGATCTAAGGACGATGGTGGCCCGGGATGAGTTTCGCGAAGACCTCTACTTCAGGATCAACGCATTTGAAATCCGGATGCCTCCCTTAAGGGAGCGTATTTCAGACATTCCGGATCTAGTTTATCATCTACTGGCCAGGGCTTCCAACCGCCCCTTTGAGCAGGTCACCGGGCTCGTCTCCCTGGAAGCCATGAACGCCCTCATTAACTACCGCTGGAGCGGCAATGTCAGGGAAATGTGGAATGCGATGCAATATGCCTGGGTCATGGCCAATGCGTCGGGAGGAATGATCCTCCCCGTACACCTTCCGCCCTTTGTTTTCAGTCAACCCCTCCCCATGAACATGGGAAGCCAGAATTTTGGCGGCAATGGCATGCACCAGGCGCATTCCTTCGATGCCCCCAAGACAGTGACCCTTGAAGAGGTTGAGCGTGACCAGATCCTCAGGGTTTTGGACAAGCACCAGGGAAATAAACCCGCGGTTGCGGCGGAACTGGGCATCAGTCTCAAAACGCTTTACAACAAACTCAACCGGTATGCCGAATTGGGCCTGGCGGCGGTGGGATAAAGGATTTGGTAAAAGGCAACCAAATATCACCCTGGGAAATATTTCAGTCACCCGAAGCAGGTGTCACCAGGGCCCAAAAAAGGGCGGGCGACATTCCCACCGAAACCGTTCGGACCGAACCATCAAGGAACCCGATGGGAATTTGGGAACCGTGGCAACTCACGGGATTGCCCAAAGGACATATCCCCGGATCAGGCCTCGGATAAAAGGTCACCCCATTCGTGGATCCCAGACATTGATTTGTACCAGGTTGGTGAACGGGCATTGCATCCTCCATGAATTGGTAGGCAAAAGAGGCAGGGCGGGTCCCATCGTTTTCAGGCGTTCCATTCTGTAGCCACACATCAAAGTGCGAATAACGGATAATCGCATATCGTTCCGCAAACCCTATGGTGTTCGAAAGTCCATCGGTGATTGAGTTAGGAAGGTGGTTTCCGACCTTGTAAGCCAGTGCGTTGAAAGGATAAGAAGTCATGCACCGAATCGTCTCATCCTGCCAATCCGACCTCCAAGTGGGGTCAGAAGGACACCGCAAAAAGGGGACCTTTGGATAGGTGCTTTTCCATTGATTATTGGGACCGCCCAATTGAAGGTTATTTCCAGTATACTCCAATATCCCCGGATAGGGTGTCGAGGTAAGGCTTGTGGATAAACCAGTCGGCATTACTGGATTATCCCCGGTCCATAGGGCGTTACCCAGGAGGATCTGCTTCAAATGATTTTGGCACCAGATCTGGTTTGCTTTTTGGCGTATTTGCGAAATCGCTCCCAACAGGATACCCATCAAAACCGCAACCAGGGTCAAAACCAAAAGCATTTCCAACAGAGTAAATGCATAGCGCATTTTCATTGGACCACTCCAGTTATTTTACATCATGTGTACCTACAGCGAAAGTCGTAATATTTTTCATTTTTGTTATTGGATCTAATTCATAAAGAGTAGATTTAAATCACAAAGTACCAACAGGAGCAATGTATGGTGTATTTACAGTGTTAAATTTTCCAACAGGAAATATAACAGCATTCAAATTTGCATTAATTTTGCCTGGTGGATTATTGGATGTAAACACCCCTTTTGGACTCAATGTGCCATATTCCACTGTTACCGAGGGCATATTTTTAAAACTAAATGATCCAACAACAGTAACTTTTTTTGCAAAATCATTCGAAGCTGAATGTGAGATCGTGGACGAGCTCACGGACGCTCCAGACCCAATCAACCCTGCCATTACTCCCAACAAAATGAAACACCGAAATATTTTCATACCAGAACCCTTTTAGTAAATACCGCCAATAGTGATAAAGCTATTTAAATTATCCCCCTAACCCAAAAAGAGTCAATGGTATATTTGGGGAAATTTCTCGATATTTTATATATCCAAGGATATCTTAAAATAGCCAAAACCCTGGCAAACAAGGGACACTTGGGATTTGAGAAAGGATTGTTCAGGAATGGGAATTGGTACTCGTATCAAATCCACAAACTTTCCAACCTGGCCATTTTGTCTATTATCGGATCTTGAAAATAAACTATTTTCGTGCCACAAGGGTCCAGTGCCGGTCGCTGGTCATGGTTACAGATTGGGGATTCAGCCCTGCGAGGTAGGCCATCTCGGCGGCTTCCTCAAGGGTTAGGGCCGCATGGAGCGAATCCCAAAAAAGTTTTTTCTGGGACACTTCGGCCCTATGGGCATGAAGTTCGACAAGCTGGTCGATTTCCGACTCTGTCGCCGGACGACACAGGTCCCGAACAAAGATCATTCCCCCCGGGGCACACACCCGGACCATTTCCCATAACGATTGGAGCGGTTCGGGAATGTGGTGGATGATGCTGTTGGAAACGACCCCCGCAAACGCCCCGTCTTCAAAGGAGAGCCGTTTGGCATCGCAAAGTTCAAGCCCGATTTGCCCCTCCAGGCCCAATCGCTTCAGGTGCGCACCGGCTAGATCAAGCATCGAATGTGCCATGTCGATTGCAGTCACATGGAGTCCTGGAACTGCCCCAACCATGGCGATGGGGATAAGGGCCGTACCTGTCCCCACATCCAGGATTTTGGTCCCGGGAGGGAATGATTCTGTCCCTACCGCCTTGGCCCAATCCTCGACAAAGGCCCGGTTCACCCCACCATGATCCATCCGGTCATACGCCAAGGATTCGGCCGGATCGTCCATCACCTCGGGTTCCAAAATGCGCGGGATCACTTTTATTCTTGCCTTTTGTCAGGATTGGTGCTTGGGACTCGAACCCAATGGGGATGCCTGTAAAATAGGACTTTTACCGCAAGATTGGTTGGGCCAACCCCGAGCCGAAGGCTCCCAGGGAGTGATTTGGAATGACAGAACCGAAGGCTCCAAACGGGCCAAAACGCGTGCTTTCGGGGGTGCAACCATCGGGAAAGCTTCACCTTGGTAATTATTTCGGAGCTGTTCACCAACACATTGAACTGCAGGAACAGGGCAACGCCTTTTATTTCATTGCCGACTACCACGCCTTGACCACGCTGCAGGACGCTTCCAAGCTTCGGGAAAATGTGAGGGATGTGGCACTCGATTACCTTGCGCTTGGTTTGGACCCTGACAAAGCCGTTTTTTTCAGGCAATCCGATGTCCCTGAAGTATGTGAACTTACCTGGTTTTTGTCTGTGGTGGCCCCGATGGGAATGCTGCAAAAAGCAGTCAGTTTTAAAGAAAAAATTGAAAAGGGAATCGACGCCAGTGTTGGCCTTTTCAGTTATCCCCTACTAATGGCTGCGGATATTCTCGCCTATCGGTCGCATTTGGTTCCTGTGGGAAAGGATCAGGTCCAACATTTGGAAATGACACGGGACCTGGCGGAAAAATTCAACCGGGTTTTCCAGAAAGAGGTTTTTCCCATTCCTGAATATCGGCTCAGCCGGGAAGCAAAAGTTTCGGGGATCGACGGTCAGAAAATGAGCAAAAGCTATGGTAACACCATCGAGATCTTTGCCGAGGGCAAGGCTCTCAAAAAGGTTGTGATGTCAATCGTTACCGATAGCACGGCAGTGGCCGATGCCAAGGATCCGGACAAATGCAATGTGTACGCCCTTTGGAGCCTGTTTGCCGATGAGGCGGCCAAGGCTCAGATGCGGCAACGCTACCTGGCGGGTGGCCTTGGTTATGGAGAAGTAAAAAAAGGACTATTGACCTCGATAGAGTCGTATTTTGAAGCCGCCCGGGACAGGAGGAGGCGGCTCGCCTCCCATCCTTCCGAGGTCGAGGAGGTCCTCAGGTCCGGTGCTGTCAAGGCACGGGCTGAGGCCAAAATGACCTTGGAACTGGTTCGCGAAGCGGTTGGCATGCGTGGGTCACCAATCGCTTAATGTCAAAGCGATGGAACCTGGGGAACCTTTCGGGTGGGTCGTTTGGATTCCCAATTACTACCTTCCCGGGGGTTGGGACCCCCGGCTTGTTTGGCTATTGTCTTCGGATAGGAATTCTCCCGGGATCACTCCATCCTTTTTGGCTTAGGCCAACCAAAGTCAAAAAAATGGAAGAAAGGGGTTGCTGCCTGAACCTGGATGTCTAACAAAAAGTCATCAGCTGTTTGTCAGCTGTCGATTCCGGATCGACGATTTTCCGATCCTGTGGGAGGGCTAATGGACACAATTCTGGACTTCTTTGGCAGCACCACCACCATGCTCGTTTTGGTGGGAATACTCGTGGTACTTGCCATTGGCTATTTCCTGACCAAAGGAAAAGCCGACAACTAAACACCTTCAAACAGGGATTGTTGGGCCTTACGGTTTCCCGTTTAGAATCTTGGCAAACCAACGGCGCAAATCTCCCTCACCCGAATGGGTCAACCGGACAAGTGTATCAAATTCGGTTTGGGCACGATCAGGTTGTTGGGTTTGAACCAGACATTCCACCAGGAGTTTGCGGGATTGGACCCCAGCCGGTTGAGAGGTGATTGCCTGTTCCAGATAAGGGAGTGCTTCGGCAAACTTCCCTTGGGTTTTGAGAATGTCAGCCACCATAACCAGGTGGGTTGCGTTCTCAGGCGAGATTTCCGCCAACCTCTTCGCCAAAACAAGGGCGCGGGGAAATTTCTTGGCCCGAACCGCGGCCAAGGTGGTTCCCAAAAGGAGGAATTCCTCCTTCGGTTTGGTTTTGATAATCCTTTCCCAAACCAAAAGGGATTCCGCAAAGCGGCCTTCCCTGGTAAGGCGGTTGGCCTGCCAGGTCCAAAGCTCGATATCACCAGGTCTTTGGGGAAGTAGGTTGTCCAGTTTTTTGGCAAGGAAGCCAGCAAGAGGGTTTTGGGTCGAGGTCATTCCTTGATTCATCAGGGAGAGGGCGATCACCAGTTCGCGATCTTCCTCCGGGGTGGCAGGCCCCGGAAAGCCAACAAGGGGTAGCTCGCCAGGAAGTAACGAGCGCCCTTGGGCCTCCTCGACCGGAGGCTTTCGCCTGATGCGATGGTCGCTAAGAGCGGTGTGGGCAATATCAGCACTGGCCCGACGGGGAAGATGGCAGGCAGCACAGTCATTCTGGCGCGCAAGGCGGTGCACCAGAGGTTGGGAACAGGGAGGTATAATCCCCCTCGTCGGGTCTGTTTTCCCGGGTGTGGCGACGGTTGTCGCCACACCCACTTTTGGAAAATCGTTGGCATGGCATTTAAGGCATTGATTCCGGTTCCACTCTTTCCGATCCTTCTCGGGTGGCATGGAATGCGGGTCGTGGCAGGTTATGCAACCCAAAGCACCGGCACTTTTCTGAAAGCATTTGCTGGCATGAAGTTGCTCTACTTGGCCTACCGCCAAGTTTTTTTCCCCAAGCACAGGGTTTCGTCCCCAAACCACCACAAAGTCCGATAGCTTCAAATCGGGCCTCCAGTTTTCCGTTCGTAACCCTTCCTTTTCCACCCGTTTTTCTCCCTGAAGGTGACACTGGTTACAAACCGCATCGCGAAGTTCCGGCTCCAACCTGGCCGGATTGACCACAGAAGTATCCGGTGGCTTTTTTTCCTCCCGATTGGGTTCCTTTCCAAAAGCTGTCGCCGGGTCATCGGCTCTTTCATCACAATGCAATTTCCCGGGACCATGACACCTTTCACAACCGATCCCCAGATTTTTTGCGGCAAATGGTTCATACTTGTTCTTTGTACCCGCAATCAAGTTCATCCGATTGGTATGGCAAAACAAACAAAGCCTGGTGATGGGTCGGCCGGGGGTTTCCTGGTCGGGTTCCAAACCGGGGGAAATGTCCCAAAGGCCAACCCCCGAAAACCAACTCATCGAGGTTTGGTAGAGCCACCCATGCTGATCCAGGATATAGGACCTTCCCCGGTGGCCAGAACCAATGGCAACGGAGTAATCCACCTCCCTTGTGACAACCGGGCGGGATTTGTTGTCCAGGAAAGATTCGGACTGGTGGAACCCCTTTTCCCCCCTATTTTCGATCTTATAAGTCACATTCCCATTGGTCACCGAGGTTTGCGATCCTGCATCAAAATGCTCGATGCCCGTTCTCCCGGCAAGGTCAGGTTTGCCGGAATACGAGGACGACCTCGCCATGGTGTGGGTTCCATGATAGCTGTCGCAGATCCCCTGGTGGCAAACCCGGCAAGCATCATCCCCAACATATTCCACCCCTGGCCGGACATTGCGCCAAATCACCCCTTTGGCCAACCTCGGGTCCGCCACCTCAACCAACGGAAGACCCTCCACATCCGGGTCCGCCCCAAGGGGGTCAGGGACATTGGGATTGGGCCCTTTGAAACACCAGAAACAAACAAGGATTCCAAGGGCAAAAGCCACTAATACCGCAATTTTCCAAATGGGGTTTTTCAAGTTGGCTTCCATTGATTTCACACGGGACTTCGTTCAAGGATTCTTAAGACTATTATACCTATGGCCCTTTTGCGCAAGAATTTTTCAAGGGAATTCCAATCCCGATAGCCGTCAAGGTTTTGACAATTGGAACCTATCCTGTTCCGATCCCAAAACCCTTTATCCAGGCGTGGACCCCATTCGTCATCTCTTTCTGTCCTTTCGGTCCTGGAGGTATTGTTTTACCTCAAGGACTCCCCGTGTGTTGAATACATCCCCGGCCTCGCACCAACCCCTTCTGGCAACCTCCAACCCATAACGAATATTGGCAATCTCACCGGGGGCGTGGGCATCGGGGTTGATCACCAACAGGATTCCAAGATTCCTGGCCCGCCTTACATGAATCCAATCAAGGTCCAATCGCCAGGGATTGGCATTGATCTCGATCATTACCTGATGTTTCAAAGCTGCAGCCAACACCGCATCAAGGTCCACTCCATAGGCGTTTCGCCGAAGCAATAACCGACCGGTCGGGTGACCAAGCATCGTTACCGAGGGATGGGATATTGCCTTGATGATCCTCGCCGTCATCACTTCTTTTGGTTGGTTCATAAACATATGGACGCTAGCGACCACATAATCAAACCCCTCCAACAACGCATCATCAAAATCAAGCGACCCATCCTCCAGGATGTCCACCTCGGTTCCCTTGAAAATGTGGATCCCCTCCTGTTTCGCATTAAAGTGATCCACTTCTTTCCATTGATTTTTGACCCGATCCGGGGTCAAGCCATTGGCGATACCCAACGACTGGCTATGGTCCGCAACACCAAAATACGAAAGTCCCAATTCCCTGGCGGCAAACGCCATCTCCCCGAGGGTTGCGATCCCGTCACTTGCAGTGGTGTGGTTATGAAAAATCCCCTTGAGAGCCCCCATGGGGATTAGTTTGGGCAGGCCAATCATTGCCTTTGGGTCTGCGGCATCAATCTCCCCGGTCATCTCCCTCAATTCGGGAGGGACAAAAGCAAGTCCAAGGTGGCGATAAATGGATTCTTCGCTGGGACAGTCAAGAGGACCCTCCGGACCAGCAAGTGCATATTCATTGAGTTTGTAACCGGCCTCGGAGGCAAGGCTCCTGAGGCGCACATTGTGCTCTTTGGATCCTGTAAAATACGCAAGGGCTGGGGCAAAGTTTTCCGGGGCAACCACCCTCAAGTCTGCACCCAACCGGGAACGGCCAGATAACACCATCGGATTACGGACTTCCAAAACGACGCTGGCTTTGGTTTGCCCCCTTCCGGATATATGAACAACCAGAGGATGAGCGACAAAAGCGTCCATTACACCTTCGGGATCCACCCCGACGGCCAGGGTGGCAACAATATCAATGTCTTTAACCGTTTCCCGCAACCGCCGGAGACTTCCCGCAATCTCGATCCGTTGAACCCCTTGGATTTGCCGCAGGGTTTTTACCAGGTCATTGGCCACTTCCAGGGCAACCGGTCGGTGAACCCGACCTTCGCCTTCCTTCAGGAAGGCAATTCCTTCCAGGATGTTATCTTGTGTCTTTGGACCAAATCCCTTGACCTTGGCGATCCGGTCCTCCTCGCAGGCTTCCTTGAGGGAAACAAGCGAGGCAATTCCCAACTCCTCGTAAAGAGTCTTAACCTTTTTGGGGCCGATTCCAGGTAGGCTCAACATTTCCAGGAGTCCGGGAGGGACCTGGCTCCTCAGGATTTCGAGTTCCTCCAAACGGTTGGTCTTGTGCAGGGTTTCGATCTTTGTCAAAAGTGCCTTACCAATCCCGTCAACCTTACCAAGAGTGCCTTCCGCAATCAGGGTATCCAGGGGCTGGGTCAAGGTTTCCAAAGCCCGGGCTGCTTTGCGGTAGGCATTGATCTTGAAAACATTTTCACCCCTGAGTTCAAGAAGGGTGGCGATTTCGCCAAGGGCAGCGGCTATTTCATTGGCGTCCATCTTTTTCAAATCCTCAATACCATTAACCAACCTATTATTTTGAGTGCCAGACCAGGAATGTTCCTCGTGGAACAGGCACCCAGTTCAACTATCCGGGGTTGACCTGGTGCCAGGCAAGCTGAATGCTAATCACCAGCCACAAGCCCAAACTTACGCCGATGTTCATCCAAAAGAAAGCCAATTCGATCCGCTTTAATTCCCCCGGTCGAACCAGGAAATGTTCGAAGCAAAGGAGAAGGGCGACCATGGCCAGCCCAGTCCAATAGATTCCTCCCATTTTGGGTTCCACCAAGGGAAGGAGTGCCAAAAAGACCACCATGATTCCGTGTGAAAGGCCGGCCAGACGCAAAGCCAAACCTGGACCCAAACGACTGGGTAAGGAAAAAAGGCCCACCTTGCGGTCAAAGGCTTCATCCTGACAGGCATAGATGATATCAAACCCGGCCACCCAAAAAAGGACTGCAAAGGATAGGATCGAAGGAACAGCAAGCTCTGTCCAAATCTGGTCCCCCCGAATGGCCACCCAAGCCCCGGCTGGGGCACAGGCAAGGGCCAAACCCAACCAATAGTGTGCCAGGCTGGTAAACCGTTTGGAAAACGAATACCCCAGGAGCCAAAGGAGGACCGGGACACAAAAATAAAGCGGATACCAATTGCCAAGGGGCAAGAAAATAAGCGTTCCCAAAACAAAACCAATAGAGGAAAGTCCGACAAACCAGCTGACACTCCTTACAGAGAGTTGGCCGGAAGGAAGATGGCGAAAGGCAGTTCGGGGATTTTCCGCATCCCACTGGCGATCGATTAACCTGTTAAAGGCCATCGCTGCCGACCGGGCACATCCCAGACAAACGATGATTCCCAACAGGGTCAAGGGTTCAAATCCTTGCCGATCCCAGGCAATCATGGCGGATGCCAGAGCAAACGGCAGGGCGAAAAGGGTATGGCTGAAGCGGATCAATCCTAGCAGTTTTGTGGTCAAATTCGGCATTTATTCACCCCAGCCCCTTTCCCCCTCATCCTAGAATGCGGGGGAACCCATGGAAAAGAGGTGGGAAAAACAGAAATCAGGGGTTAACCCTTGGGACAAAAATCTTTAGCATGGTGGGTAAGGAGCATGCCTTATCGCCTTTGCGGTAGGGCCGCCACCACCCGGTGGCACGGGGACCATGACCCTTTTTTGGGGTTACCGTTGCTTGGATAGTCGGGGCCTGGCCAGGCCTTGATGCGTGCACCGTCCCCGTCATCCGGGGTGTTTTGGTGAGGACGCATTTTGGGCCAAACCGCCTAATAATTACAGTCCCAATCTCCCAAACCTCCGGGGTTTGTTTCTCCGGGTCCGTTTTCTGATAGATGGCGCCATGGGGCGTTTGAGGGTTTTGCTATGAACGGTGTCGACCTGATCAAGGGTGTGGATTTTCTCAACCGGGAAAAAAATATCCCCCGCGAGCTGATTTTCTCCGGGATCGAAAAAGCCGTTCGTTTGGCAATCTCCAAGAAATACGAAACCGAGGAGGGAATCATTGTCTCGATCAATCGCGAGACTGGTGACATCAACGCCCGTTACGGGGATGTTATCCTTACCCCGGACGAATTGGGCCGTATCGCTGCCCAATCGGCCAAGCAGCTAATGATTCAGAATTTTCGCGAAGCCGAATCGGAAGAAGTTTACAACAAATACAAGGACCGCAAGGGAGACATCGTTTACGCCATCGTCCAGCGGGTCGAACGGGGCCTTGCCCTTTGCAACCTCGAAGTGGACAAGGCCGAGGCGATCGTTCCCAAAAGTGAACAAATTCCAGGTGAAATGCCACACACCAACGAACGCCTCAAGGCAATCATTCTGGATGTAAGGCGCACAGGTAACCGGGTCAAGATTGTCCTATCCCGAACCCACCCTGACTTTCTTCGCCGCCTTTTTGAAGAAGAAATCCCCGAAATCCAGGACCATGTTGTGGAGCTACGGGCGGTTTCCCGAGAAGCTGGCCACCGATCCAAGGTCGCCGTTTCCTCCGTGGATATGAAGGTCGACTGTGTGGGGGCCTGTTTGGGTACCAAGGGCAATCGCATCAAATCCATCATCGAAGAATTGGGAGGCCAGGAACGGATTGATGTCGTCCGCTGGAATGATTCCCTCCAGGTTCTCATCGACAACACGCTAAAGCCTGCCAAAGTCGACGAAGTATTCCTTTATGAAAAGCTCGGTCGCGCCATCGTCCTGGTAAAGGATGACCAGCTAAGTCTGGCCATTGGCCGAAAGGGTCAAAATGTCCGCCTGGCATCGCGGTTGGTAGGTTGGGACATTGAGATCATGACCGAGACGGAATTCACCGGAAGCCTTGAAAAGGCGGAGGCCTACTTTAACCAAATTCCTGGAATTACCGACGATCTGGTTCAACAATTCATTGAGGCAGGTTGCCTGAGTTATTCCGATCTCGAATGCCTGGAGCCCGAATACATCGCCGAGCTGGCTGGGATCACGGAAGAAGCCGCCGATGATATGCTCGAGTGGGCAGAGGAAACCGCCCGCACCATGGAGGTTGAACCTCGAACCCGCGGCCCAAGGGAAGCCACCCCGGTTCAACCGGTTGACACGGGTGACTACGCCGTGGATGAAGGTCTTTTGGGTGATAGTACGGCTGAAGAGGCCGAGGTTGCCGAGGTTGTCGTCGATGAAGAACAGCAGGATGCCGTTTCGGATTTCCTAAACACCCCAACCGAAACAGAAACCGGGGCAACTCCTGAAGGCGAAGTGAAGGAATAGCCCCAAGTTTTTGATCCCCCATTGGGCTCCCAAAAAACCTCAAGGCCCGGAGGATATTCCCCCGAGCCTTGTGGTTTTTGCTTATCCTTATCGGCTAGAATCCAAATTCGGGGCGCCTTTCGGCAAGTTGGTTCTGAAGCCTTTGAACGATGCTTGAGTGCATCTGGCTCACCCTGGATTCACTCAGGTCAAGGGTACTCCCGATCTCCTTCATTGTCATGTCCTCATAATAATAGAGGATAATGATAAGGCGTTCATTGCGGTTGAGCCCCCGGGTTACCAGGTGCATCAGGTCGCGATTTTGAATCTTGTGGGTGGGATCTTCGGCCTTCTTGTCCTCGATGATATCAATCTCGCGGACATCCTTGTAGCTGTCCGTTTCATACCATTTTTTGTTGAGGCTGACCTGGGTTACCGCAGTTGCTTCCGCGGCGAGTTTGTTGAACTCTGCCACAGGGAGGTCCATTTTCTTGGCCATTTCATCAGGCAAAGGTGGGCGACCCAATGACCCTTCGAGTTGTTTGCGGGCAGCTTCCACTTTGCCGGCTTTGCTTCGGACAAGACGGGGAACCCAATCCATGGTTCGTAGCTCATCAAGCATTGCCCCGCGGATTCGTGGAACACAGTAGGTCTCAAATTTGACACCCCGTTCCAGGTCGAACGCTTCAATGGCATCCAACAGGCCGAAAAGTCCGGAGCTTGACAGGTCGTCCAATTCGACGCCATCAGGCAGCCGGTTCCAGATCCGTTCCGCATTGTAGCGGACCAGACGCAGATATTTTTCCATCAGAAAGTTGCGTAGTTCGATGGTGGGATTGGCACGATATTCACGCCAAACCTGATTGGTGTCGACTTCAACTTCTGTTTGCATGCCGCTCGCCCCCAAGAGCTGGACCGGGAATCCCGGTCCGTTAAAAATGACACTCCAGAGAGGAAAAGAAAACAACCGGATGGGTTACAGACCATGGGTCCAAACCCTTCTCCGGGAGATTCCCTCCCCCCGGACCACCTGTACCGACGAACCCTTTCGGGAACCCCCCGCCGGTACAGGTTGGCCGAAGCCAAAAAGCCTCAACATGCCATCTGTCTTCCATGACACCACGGATAAGGAATCCTTGGCATCCACTAATGTCGGGTGTCCCGGTCAGCCTTCTTTAATGAAACCCAAATCGGATCGCATTTGAAGAATTTTCAAAAACCCAGGTTCGCCTCCAGCAAAGTCCCCACTTCGCCTGTTGCCAACCGGTTCCTGACCGTTAACCTTCCAATCGGCTTGAATGAAGCACAATTGCGTCCCCACGCTTTTGGGCTTCCTCAGGTCCGATGGCGGGCAAATAGTGTTTTTCCCGCACCCATGTCAAGTTTGAAATCCTCACAAAAGGAGAAGATTTTTTTGAAAGAAATGCAAATTCCAACGGATGTGCCGGATATGCCGACAACCCGGGTCAGGGAGTTACGGTAAAGTATGCTGTCTGCTAAAGACAAAGCCGTGCCCGTTTGGGACAATACGGGGAAACACCCTTGGAGTTCTGTCCCATGAATGGCTGGTTGATCAAGATGCTTTACCTTTCGTCTACCCTGCCTCTGGGTGGGGTGGCGATTCCCCCAGTCGTCCCGGACCCCGATCCTGCCGAACCCCACCGGACCCAACCGGTACCCCAGGTTTTGGGAAATGGGTTTGCCGATAGAAAACTTTCCTTTGGGGATGATCCGCTTCAAGGTCACGACACCGGGCATCCGGATTACACCCTTCCCGAAGGATTAGGGTGCACGGGTTTTTATCGGGGATCTCCAAGAACCATTTGGAACCATGCTTCGGTGGATGGTGCGGGCGAGTTTCGACCAAGAATTCTGTATGTTCCCGGCGAAGGGTCCTTCCGGTCCCTGGATGGCAGGCCCATGCCCCAAATGCGGGCCCTGCCACAATTCTGGAACATGGGTAGCCCAATTGAATAAAATGCCTTCATGGGTTTTTCATGGGCCTCAATTGACAGGTTGATCCACCAATGAGCCACGATAGTGAACCGGTTGTTCCTGGTAAGGAAGGGCCAACGGACAGGGCCCTCCTCAAAAAATTGAGCTTCCTGCTCCTTTCGGTTTTCCTTTTTGGCATCGGCCTTTATTCCTGGATCGCTTATGAAACCACCCTCACCGGCCACTGGTCGGGTTTCTGATTCCCCTTGATTTCTTCCGCACCTTGCAAGGCCAACCAATGAGCATCCTCCGCAAACTGGGTCGAAACGGCCCGCAACTTTTCCCGGTCGGTTTCGGGAGTTGGGCGTTAGGTGGTCAATGGGGTTCCCAGGATGATGGGGAATCGGTCAAGGCCCTCCATCGAGCCCTGGACCTTGGTGTCAACCTGATTGACACCGCCGCAGGCTATGGGGATGGTCATAGCGAAAGAATCATTGCCAAGGCCCTGTCGGAACGATCCGACAAACCCTTTCTTGCTACCAAGACCCCGCCCTTGCCCGGTCCGTGGCCACCTTCTCCCTGGTGCCTGGCCCGCGAACGCTATCCGGAAAAATACTTGATTGCCAATGTCGAAGAACGACTCAGGAACCTTGGGGTGGAGCGGATCGACCTATTACAACTGCATACCTGGACCAGGGCTTGGAACAGGGACCCCTATCCCCTTGAGGTATTGGCAAAACTCAAAAAGCAGGGCAAGATTGGCTTGGTCGGCCTTTGTACCCCGGAACAGGACCAAAACTCCGTGATCGGCCCTATGCGGGTTGGCCTGGTCGATGTGGTCCAGGTGATCTTCAACCTTTTTGACCAGGAGGCTGCCGCAGAAATTTTGCCCGATGCGGCCAGGCAACAAACAGGTATCATCGTCCGGGTCCCCTTGGACGAGGGTTCCCTTTCAGGGAAGTACACTGGCCACCACATATTCCCCGACGGGGATTTCAGGACCTCCTTTTTCCAGGGGGATCGGCTCGTCCGCACGGTGGCTCGGGTGGATGCCATCAAGGCGGACATCGCCGAGTTTGACCTTGGGCCAGAATGGACCCTGCCACGGGTTGCCCTCCGCTATGCCTTGGACCAGGCTGGAGTGAGTATCATCATTCCAGGAATGCGAAACCTGGGCCAGGTAGAGGACAACACCTCGGTGGCCAATTTACCTCCCTTGCCTCCAGAGTTTGCCACCCGGCTTCGCCGCCACAATTGGCTCCGGGGCGTTTGGTATGGGGGCAAATGATTTTCCCGGCTTTCTCCGGTTCCTACCTTTGCCAACTTTGAAAGGAATCTATCATGGTTTTTCTTTCTTTTTTTTGTCGTCCCCTGATGGGGCTACCGCTGGTTCTCCTTCTTTCAGGAGGGCTTTTGGCGGAAGAACCGATCTCCCACAGTTTCCTGGCAACAGGCGGTGCCACCTACATTCGCTCCCATGATGGGAAAATCACCTGGCAGTTCCCGCATGGTTCCCGCGACGGTGAAGTTTTGGAGGACCGGTCGGTCCTTTTGGCCCTCTCCAAAAGCAAGGCCCATCCGGGAGGAGCGGCCGCCATTGTTGATCCTTCGGGTAAAATTGCCTTTCTTTACGAAGGGACCCAAACCGAGGTCAACACCGTACAAATGCTCAAAAGCGGGGCGATCTTGATGACTGAGGCAGGGGCAAAACCCCGGATTCTTGAAATAAGCCGCGAGGGCAAAATCCTCGCCGAGGTGGCCATCCAGGCTCAAACCAGGGACCACCATCTGCAATCGCGAATGACCAGAAAGTTGGCAAATGGCAATTATCTTGTGCCCCAATTGCTGGACGAGGTGGTTCGCGAATATACTCCCGGTGGAAAAATTGTTTGGGAGGTAAAGACTCCCTATTGGCCTTTTACGGCGATCCGTCTACCCGATGGCAACACCCTGATCGGTTGTACCCTGAAAGATTTGGTGATCGAGGTCGATTCCATGGGCAAATTGGTTTGGCAGGTCGACAATAGGGATCTGGGAAGTCGCTTGATTAATGACGCCTGCGGGATTCAGCGCCTCCCCAATGGCAACACCGTTATCACCAGCCATCATGCCCAAAAAGACGAGGTGCGCCTGGTCGAGGTCAATCGGGACAAAAAGGTGGTTTGGACCCACAGGGACCAGGCCAAGCCTGGCATCCACCACTTCCAGATCCTGGACACGAATGGCGTGAAATTATCGAATCAAAAATGGCGGTAAATCCGGGAAAATGCCAAGCGAATGCCTTCCGATAGCCGTTTCATGTCAATCGAAACCGAATCACGATATCCCAAATCCGGTGGTTCACCACAAAGCCCAAGTCCTAACCGTTCGTTCCTGGTGGCTAGCCAGCTAATTTGCTATGCCTCAGGCGATTGGTCGATCTGGATACTGAATCCGTCCAGGTCGATTTCGTCCCCTTTGTCGGGATCGACCGGCCCCCCGCCCCGAATGAGACCAAGGCGGACAAAAACCTGAATGGTAGCAGGTTGGCCATGGATGTCATAGCCATTTGAAGTTACATTCCCTTCGACGACAAAACACCAGAGCCTCTCCTCGCCATTTACGGGAGAAGCCTCTTCCTGCCAGGCTTTCAGGGTTCGGATGACGGCTTGCAAGGCCGATTTCCAGTTTTTCACATCATCAACAATTACATGTTGGCCATCCACATCTTCATCCACCCGCAGTTTGCCAGACTTTCGCAGGTTGTCAAATATGCGGTGTTCAAGGGCGGTGGAGCGCCATGGATCACGAAGGTGGAGGTGGACTCGGGGTGTTTCAAAAGTAAGGCCAAAAATTTGGATGCGCATTAAGGATTCCGCAAAGTAGACGAAAGGGAAAAGATCAGCTCTGTAGATTTTGTAGAAGTTCCTTGCGACTAACCAGTCTTTGGCCCCGTTGTTCATCAATTTGCAAAACCTTCAGGAGCCTCCGTCGTAATTCGACCTGTACCGATTCCAAAAGGGCCACACCTGGCCCCGGCAATGGAACACACCCGCCCGCCCGACGGTCGTGACCGCCGGCCCGGCCCATGTCACCCACCACTTTTTTCAACAATTCCCCCGCTTGGGCGTTGGCTTTGGCAGCGCGCATGGAAAGGATCAATTGGTTATCGTGGAGGCCTACACATACTGCCCAATCAACCTCTTCAAAGCGGATAAGATATTCCACCACCTCCGCAGCGAGTTCGGGCTGGGGCAGGTCTGAGATCCAGCTGATGATTAGGTTGTCGTATATAAACGAACTTTGCAAAGCCTGCACCAGGCAGCCAAAGTAGCTTTGGGGCAGCCTGGCATGGCGGATTCGGGCCAAAAGATTTTTGTCTGCCAAAGGAAAGAGGTATTCCTGGGCATTATCGTCGTTGGGACCTGCTTCCCGGGGAAAACCTGCCAGTTCCGTTTCGATACCGTACCAAAGTCCGGTGGCCACTTTTCGCTCGGGTTCAACCCCTTGTTCGCGAAGGTAACTGGTGACCAGGGTACAAGTTGCGCCCAATGCAGGCCGAATATCCACAAACAACACATCTTCCAAATCCCCACGGGTTTCGTGGTGATCAATAACGAAGTGAACGGGTATTTCTCCATCGAGGTTGTGCCTCCCCGTATTGGGTTGGCTATCCACCATGACTACCATTTCGTTGGCAATGAGTTCAATTTCCTCGATGGGGATCAAATCCAAACCAAGGCATTCGACCATGGCCTTGTTTTCGGCCCGACTGATGATCCCATCGCGGGTCAAACGGGTGGGAATATCCCATTTTTCCTGAACAAGTTGGGCCAAACCCATCATGCTAGCCAAGCTGTCTGGGTCGGGTTGGACATGGCTTAGAAATGTCACCCGGGATGCATCACCAAGGCGTTCCAAAAAACGATCAGATCTTCTTGCCATATTGGACTAAAACCTCATCCTTCCCGGGAGGGAAAAACCCCTCCAGGAGATTTCATTTGGGCCATGGAGTCAATCCGTTTGGCAATTGCCCTTTCCACGGGCATTACAGATAGTCTTGAATTGGTCACCAGATCCCATTTGGCAAGGTCGGGGTCGGCTTTGATTTCAGCAAGGGTCACTTGCCGGGCAAGTTTGAATAAAGGCCGAACCTTTACGCCGACCGCCTTTTCATCGGAAGAACCGGGAATAGGTAGAGGCCCCGAGACGACCTCCATGACTCCAACGATCGCTTTGATTTTGCCGGTTTGATAAAAGTAGGCGTAATCCCCCACACTCACCTTGCGAAGGTGGATCCTGGCCAGGGCATTATCCACTCCATCCCAAAGGGTTTCCCCTTCGGCAACCAGTCGGTCGTAAGAGTAAGTTTCGGGCTCTTCCTTAAACAGCCAAGTTTTCGATTTTGCATCCCGCAAGCTTGGATTCACACCGGCAGCAGGTTCATCCCGAGACATTTTGAGCGGAGAAGTAAACCTCTCCCCGTGGCCCAGCAGGACATGGGTCCCCCATGCAACCCCCACCGACAGATTTATCTTACCCTTAAAGGAGGAAATCAACAATCGAAATCAGGGGGCACTACAAAACAAAATACCCAAACTTCCCCTTCTTGCCAAAGCCCCAGGAAAAATGCCGCCCTTAACCCAAGGCACTAATGGATCGCCATTTTTAAATTCACAACTTCTTGTTTATTCAATACTTAGAGTAAAAAAATGGCACCATTAATCCCCCCAAGGGGAGCCCTTTGTCCTTTGGTTTGGCTTGAAAAACAGGCACACCTTCACAACCCGGATTACCCATTTCAGGGGAGGAGGTAATCCCTTGCCTTGTTTCCTTGCCACAAAAGCTAGAAGGCATCCTTGGGGCATTGGTGCTGGGGATACTATTCTAAGGGGTATCGAATCCTTCCATTGATCCATCGAACCTTCCGTTCACCAAAGGGAACCAATAGGTGCCAGACGGAAAAGGATCGTTTTTAGGGACCCGTTTTGATTTCCTTCCCCAAACTTCTTGGCAGCCCTTTGCGATTCCTTTTCCAAGGGGCGTTATTAACCGCCACCATTTTCCAGTGGACCCTTTTTTCCCAAACAGAAAGTTCCCCGGGCCAAACCCCTTTCCTCAAGTCAAAGCAAACTTTCAAAGGCACCCAAAACATCTCATGGCGGTTTGATGGGAACGGTCAATTCCCTGACATCCATCCTCCCCATGAATGGGGACCGGGCAAAAACATCCTTTGGAAATCCCCCCTCGAAATGGGAGGTTATTCCTCTCCCATTGTGGTGAAAAACAAAATCTTCGTCACGGAGGAAATGGGAAGCCTCGTCTGCCTTGATCTATCGGAGGGGAAACTACTATGGCGAAAAGATCTTTTCAGCCTGAATAGCAAAGACATCCCCTCGGAATTGTCCAAAAAACTTATGCGGGGATGCGGGGGAGATAGCAAACAATCAACTCCTACCCCGACAAGCAATGGCGAATTGGTCTTTTATATCAATGCCATGGGACTTTGTGCCTGTTATGACCTGGATGGCAACCTGCTCTGGATCCGGATCATCGAGACGGCAGAAGACGAGGAACACTTTAGTGCCTCACCTGTTTTCGACGGGGACAGGATCCTCCTTTCGTGGGGAGGGATGTTGGTTCTTGACGCAAAAAGTGGCAAGACCCTGTGGAAAAACGATGCGGTCAGGACCACCCATGGGACACCGCTCATTACCACCATTGGAGGGGAAAAGGTGGTCATTACGCCTACAGGGAATATGGTTCGATTGGACACGGGTGAAGTGCTTTGTAGTGACTTGTTCCACTCCACCTATACCACCCCGGTGGTGGAGGGGAATGTTCTTTATGTCATTGATTCGGAGGCGCAAGCCCTGGAACTTCCCGCCAAGGTCAGCAAGGGAATGCAGCCAAGGTCCCTTTGGAAAACAAAACTGCAGGGAACCTTTATGGCATCCCCCATTTACCGGGACAGCCTTTTTTACACCCTTGAAAACCTCAAATGTCGCCTGCACATCCTCGAAGCAAAAACCGGAAAACTCCTGACCTTTACCCGAATCGTTGATGCCGAAAGTGGCGAGGAACGGATCGAAACAGGGAGGCGGGTAGACGGATTGAAACCGGCTCATTACGCCTATGCAAGTCCGGTTGCGAGCCAAAAACATCTCTTTTTCTTCGATGATGCGGGGAATGCTACAGTCCTTGAACCGGGCCCTAACGGCAAGGTGGTCCGGGTAAACAGACTCGGGGACGCCCTTTCCGGCAGCCCTTTTTTCATCCAGGAAAAAATCATTCTGAGGGGAATAAAATCCCTTTACTGTATCGGGGAAAAACCATGACCAAACCGGTTCATCAGGGAAACTGGATTGTATTACCGCCCAAATGGATCCTTTTAATCCTATATGCCATGGTCGCCCCATCCCTGAAAGGAGCCGATTGGCCTCAATGGGCAGGCCCATTTGCCAACTGTGTTACCGATGAAACAGGATTACTTAAGCATTGGCTCCCTGGTGGCCCAAAAATCCTGTGGCGCATCCCGGTAGGAACAGGCTCCAATCATCCCTCGGTGCTTGGAGATGATCTTTGCTTTGCCCAGTTGGATCAGGACTCCTTGCATGAGACCATCCGCCTGGTGGACACAACCAACGGCAAGGAAAAGTGGCACCACACCTATGAGGTCCCGCCTGTTTACCATGTAGGATGGGGCGAGTTGGGTGTTCGGGCCACCCCGACTCTTACGGAACATTTCGTTTATGCGGTAGGAACCTTTGGCCATGCCTTCTGCCTGGAAAGAAAGACAGGGAAAATCGTTTGGAAACAAAACTTGCGGGAACAGTCCCCTTACCTGGACGGCACGCTGAAAAATGCGGGCAACCTCGAATGGAAGGGTTTTAACGGCTCCCTGGTTCCGAGGGGTGACAAAATTGTTCTCCATTACTGGCAAGGGGGCAACCCGGCGATTCCTGCCTGGGAAAAAACGGTTGTTACCGACAAAATGCAGGTGTTCGCCTATAGTGCCCTCACCGGCAAGGTCCTTTGGAAGTTCGAGGAAACCTGTAAACCGGGCACCCGGGGACCAGGCCTTGTCACCACCTCAGGGCTACCCATCACCTTCAACAATACCGATTGCATTGTGATTCATGGCAACCGGGAATGGAAAATCCTCCGGATGGCGGATGGAAAACAGGTTTGGAATTGGCAATGTTCCGGGCCCAATGAAGCACCCGCCTGGGCCAGTGGCTCGTTAAAACCTGTCGGAAAAAACCTTTATCTGGATGAGTTGAATGGCTGGCAAAAATCGCTGGTCGAATGTGATTTCACGGAAAGTGATCCCAAACCCAAAATCCACTGGACAGGAAACCAGGTTCATGAAGCCATTACCCCGCCTGTGATCGTAGAGGGTCATATCTTCGGGTTTTGGATCGATAACCGGGATGAGGCCTCGGAACTTGGGAACAGGCCCGGTCATGCAGGGTTTTCCCTTCGATGTACAGAATTGAAAACCGGAAAGTTGCAATGGTCCAAGCCAGGGTTTCGGATGGGCCTTTCCCTTAGCGCAGCAGAAGGCCACCTATATGTTCGCAGTCACCAAACGCTAACCTTGATCGAGATCAACCCTAAAGAGTATGTCGAAAAGGGAAAGATAGAAAAATTGCACACCTTGAAAAACACCGGGCCCCGCAGTCAAAAGGGATTGCTGGATTGGAATATGCCAGTCATTGCCGGAGGAAGAATGTATATCAGGACTCCCGGGGAGATCCTCTGTTATGACATCAAAGATCCTGGTCCAAAGATAGTAAAATGAGGATTAAAGGGGGTTTTTCATGAAAAACCAAAGGCATGCAATCCGTATAAACACCTCCTTCCCAATAATGCCCTCCACCATTTACTTTATCTTGCTCCTTGGGACCATGGTTTTGGGATGCCATCGAACCCAATCGATTCCCAATCAGAAAGAGGCACTATCCCAGAGCGAAGCGGACCCCTTTGATGGATTGAAGGCGGGCGAGGAACGCCAGGTGGCCCTGATCAAGCTCTGTTGGTGTCCTGCGGGCCAATTCACCATGGGAAGCCCTGCTACCGAACCGGAACGGCGACCGGGTGAGGATCAAGTCCAGGTGACATTGGGGCGAGGATTCTGGATGGGAAAATATGAGGTGACCCAGGGACAATGGAGCCGGATTGTCGGAGAGTTTCCGGGAAAATACACCGCCGGGGAAGGTGCGGAATTTCCGGTTTATGACATCAATTACCGGGCAATGGAACAGTTTTGCCAAAAGCTGACCCAAGCCTCCCACGAGCCAGGCGATTTGCCAAAAAGCTGGGAGTTTCGCCTTCCTACTGAGGCGCAATGGGAGTACGCCTGTCGTGCCGGAACCAAAACGGCCACCTCGTTTGGAGATTCCTTGACCAGTACCCAGGCTAATTTTCAGGGGAAGCCCTACAACGGGGCCGGGCTTGGGCCATCCCTTGGACAAACGGCCAAGGTGGGGAGTTATCCGGCAAATCCGTGGGGGTTTCATGACATGCACGGAAATGTGTTTGAATGGTGCCGGGATTGGTACCATGCCACCCTCCCCGGGGGTGCGGATCCGGATCTGTATTGGGCCAAGGCAACCGCTTTGAAGAATCGGACCGGTGACTATTCCCGGGTAAGGCGGGGGGGATGCTATGCGGATGAGGGGTGGCCTTGTCGTTCTGCCTTTCGTTTGCGTTTTGAGCCGGACAGACACCACGATCACATCGGTTTCCGCATTGTTGCCGTACAACCCAACAAAAAGGTTGAGCCCAAATAACCGGTTCGTTCACCAAGGACCGAAAAACTGGGCTTTTCAGGGCTCTTTGCCAAGGACAAACCAGGACGGCATGATCCCCTCCTAATCAAAATCGGTTTGGAGGGTTTTTCAGGGACGAATACATTAACAGAATCACAATCCTCGTTTTCCTCCCCTTTTGGAGTTCCTCCCCATGGGTCGTCGCAAAAAAGAGATTGGAACTTCCGACCTGTTTGAAGGAACCGGCGAACCTCCCCCAAAAAGGTCCGCCAAATCTGCCAAATCGCCAACCACAAAATCGTTTGAACAGGACCTTTGGGAAGCTGCGGATCAAATGCGGGCCCACATGGACGCTGCGGAATACAAACATGTCGTGCTTGGCCTGATTTTCCTGAAATATTTGTCGGACCGGTTCTACGAACAAAAAGCCAAACTGGAAAAAACCCCCGGGGCACTTCCCGATGACCGGGACGAATACGCGGCCGACAATGTTTTCTGGGTGCCCAGTGAAGCCCGTTGGGAAGGTATCCAGGCCAACAGCCGTCAACCCGACATTGGCAATCGAATCGATGCCGCCATGATCGCCATCGAAAGGGAAAACCCGGTTCGGCTGAAAGGCAAACTCACCAAAGACTATGGGCGTCCCACCCTCGACAAAACCGTCCTAGGAGGGGTGGTGGACCTGGTATCGAACATCAACCTGGCGGGAGAAAATCAGGACCTTTTGGGCAAGGTCTATGAATACTTCCTGGGCAAATTTGCCGCCGCAGAGGGAAAACTGGGTGGACAGTTTTATACCCCATCCTGCATTGTTCGTTTGCTCGTCGAAATGATTGAGCCCTTAAAAGGAAGGGTGTACGATCCATGTTGTGGATCAGGCGGGATGTTTGTCTCTTCGGATCGATTTGTTCTTGCCCATGGCGGGAACCTAAAAGACCTTTCGGTTTACGGACAAGAATCCAATCCCACCACATGGCGTTTAGCCGCCATGAACCTTGCCATTCGTGGAATTGAGGCGGATCTGGGACGAAACTACGCAGATTCCTTCCATGACGATCAGCACAAAGACCTTAAGGCAGACTTCATCCTTGCCAATCCCCCTTTCAACATCAGCGAATGGGGAGGCGAAAGGTTAAAAGAAGATTCCCGGTGGAAGTACGGCCTTCCCCCCGAGGGAAACGCCAACTACGCATGGCTCCAGCACATGATCCATCACCTTTCTCCGGGTGGCATGGCAGGGATCGTGCTTGCAAATGGGTCGATGAGCTCCAACCAGTCCAACGAAGGCAACATTCGCCAAAAACTGATTGAAGCCGATCTGGTGGATTGCATGGTAGCTCTGCCCGGACAACTTTTCTCCACCACCATGATTCCCGCTTGCCTATGGTTTCTAACTCGTTCGAAGACCAAGGCGAATCAGAGGGCCAGGTCAGGGGAAACCCTTTTCCTTGATGCCCGCAAACTGGGAACGATGATCGACCGAACCCAGCGGATACTGACGGATGAGGACATCAAAAAAATTGCCGATACCTACCATGCCTGGCGGGGAACCAACCCGCAAACCTATGAAGATGTGGCCGGCTTTTGCAAATCGGCAAAACGGGAGGAAATCGGGAAACATGGTTTTGTCCTTACTCCCGGGAGGTATGTCGGGGCCGAAGCGGTGGAGGACGATGGCGAACCTTTTGGAGAAAAAATGCAGCGGCTTGTGACCCAACTGTATTCCCAGTTTGACGAGTCGGCGAAACTGGAACAGCAAATCAAGGCAAACCTCGAAAACCTGAATTGGAAAGCCAAACCATGAAACTGGATTTTTCCAGCCTGGAAAATGCGACCGCCTCGCTGGAACGGTCCCTCAAGGCTCAGGCTGCCTTCGAGGCCACCCTTCCCCTGGAACTTAAAGAGACCGTACGCAGTGGCATCATTCAGAATTTTGAGATCGCCTATGAACTGGCCTGGAAAATGATGAAACGCTGGCTTGAGACAAACATCAATGCTGAATCCGTCGATGGCGTGACCCGACGCGAGTTGTTTCGGCAAGCTGCGGAAAATCGCCTGATCGATGATGTGGATCTTTGGATGAGCTTTCATGCGGCAAGAAACCAAACCTCTCACACTTACGACAACGAAACGGCAGAGGAGGTCCGCGAAAGTGCGGAACACTTCCTTGCCCAAGCCCAGTCGCTCCTCATTTCCCTGCGGGCTCGCAATGATTGATCTCGCTCCGGAACAGTTGGCTATCGTGCGAAGCCTGCTGGCAGCCCAGGTTCCCGATTGCGAAGTTCGCGCCTTCGGCTCCCGGATCACGGGAAAAGCAAAGCCCTACTCTGACCTCGACATCGTCCTGTTCGGTCCCGCCAGGCTCTCCCTCGGTCGCTTGGCCACATTGCGCGAAGCCTTTGCGGAGTCGGAGCTTCCCATCCGCATTGACCTGATCGACTGGCACGCCCTTTCGGAAAACTTCCGCAACATTATCTCGGCAAAATTTGAGGTACTCCAAAATTCCACACTTTCGGATGCCGATTCGGCAAAGCAAGAACAATCAATCCTGGGAAACCTCAAAGGGCCAGGTTAGGGCAGGTGGACTGTTTAAAGGGACCAAAGGGGGTGGATTTTTACCAGTAAAATGCTCAAAGGGACCAAAAGGACGCTAAAGGACCAAAATGCACTTTCGTCACTTGGGTCCTTTTTGTCCCTTTTAACAATTTCGCCCGTGCAGTTTGCCGATTCCCCAAAGGGGGTGGGTTATGGCCGGTGAAAAGCCCAAAGGGACTCCTAAGAACCAAAACTCCTCTTCCTCCCCTCCAAAAAGCGAGGGGTTTATCCCCCCACATGGCGGCTACGAACAGCTCCTTTCCTTCCAGAAAGCTCGCATTGTTTATGATGGCACGGTGCGCTTTTGCGAAAGGTTCGTTGACAGGCGTAGCCGTACCACCGACCAAATGATCCAGGCGGCCCGGTCTGGCAAACAGAACATCCTCGAAGGAAGCCAGGCTAGCGGTACCTCCAAGGAGACCGAGATCAAACTTACCAATGTCGCACGGGCCAGCCTGGAAGAACTGCTGGAAAATTACCGCGATTTTCTGCGGGTGCGCCGAATTGCAGAATGGCCCAGGGACCACTCCCACACCCGCCGCTTAAGGGAACTCAACCGCCAACCGAACGCCACCTATGAAACCTTCTTGAAAGGTATCGAGAATCCCGACCCGGCCATTGCCGCCAATGTGATGATTGGGCTTATCAAACTCACCAATTTCCTGCTTGACCAGCAACTCCGCCGCCTTGAACAGGACTTTCTGAAAGAAGGGGGTTTGCGAGAAAAGATGACCCGTGCCCGCCTGGCCGCCCGCGCCAAACAACAAAGGGGGCAGGAATATGGCATGTGAAAAATACCAAGGGACCAAAGGAGGCAGGATTTTGGGTGGTGAAAGGCTCAAAAGGACCAAAGGGACGCTAAAGGACCTAAAGGCACTTTCGTCGCTTGGGTCGGGGGGGTGGGCTATGGTGGGTGAAATGCCAAAAAGGACCAAAATGCACTTTCGTCGCTTGGGTCCTTTTTGTCCCTTTTAACAATTTCGCCCGTGCAGTTTGCCCATTCCCCAAAGCGGGAGGGTTGGTTTTTGGTGGGTGAACTATTTAAAGGGACCAAAGGGACGCTAAAGGACCAAAATGCACTTTCGTCGCATGGGTCCTTTTTGTCCATTTTTGGCAATGTTGCCCGTAGGGGTCACCGATTCGCCCAAGCAGGAGGGTTGGATTATGGCCAGTGAAATGCCAAAAGGGACCAAAGGGACGCTAAAGGACCAAAATGCACTTTCGTCCCATGGGTCCTTTTTGTCCTTTTTAACAATTTCGCCCGTGCCGTTTGCCGGTTCCCCAAAGCAGGAGGGTTGGATTATGGCCAGTGAAATGCTCAAAGGGACCAAAGGGACGCTAAAGGACCAAAATGCACTTTCGTCGCTTGGGTCCTTTTTGTCATTTTTTCTAAGGGTGCCCGTTGAGGTCACCGATTCGGCCAAGCAGGACCAGGCCTTGAATGCAAACCGGAGGGGATTTGGTTATGGTTGGAGATAATTGGCCACTCGTTCCGCTCGGCGAAGTTACGGAGAACTTCGATGGTCGTAGGGTCCCGGTTAAAGAGATCGAACGCAAGCCTGGTCCATTTCCGTATTACGGGGCCTCTGGAATCGTGGACCGTGTTGATAGCTACCTTTTCGATGGTGAATATCTGCTCATCGGCGAGGACGGCGAGGACGGCGAGAACTTGAGGACTCGCCAGACCCCGATAGCATTTATAGCGGATGGTAAGTTCTGGGTGAACAACCATGCACACATCGTTCGGGGGAATCATTTCGCCGAAACACGGTTTCTTTGCTACATCCTTTCTCAAACAGACATCAGCGGCTACCTCACCGGCTCGACGATGCCCAAGCTCACCCAGGGCAATTTGAATCGTCTACCCATCCCCCTTCCTCCCCTCCCCATTCAACGCCGCATTGCCTCCATACTTGGTTCCCTCGACGACAAGATCGAACTGAATCGCCAGATGAATGAAACGCTGGAGGCGATGGCGAAGGCGTTGTTCCAAAGCTGGTTTGTCGATTTCGATCCTGTCCATGCCAAGGCTCAAGGCAAAAAGCCGGAAGGAATGGATGAAGCCACGGCTGAACTGTTTCCTGATTCCTTTGTGGAATCTGAGCTTGGGAAGATTCCGAAGGGGTGGAAGGCAAAGCGCTTGCCTGACACCATTGAAGTCAATCCGCCGCGCAGATTGAGGAAAGGAACAATTGCACCCTACCTCGACATGAAAAACCTGCCAACGAGAGGCCATTCCGCCGAGGAAGTCCTCCAACGAGGATTCAGTTCCGGCACCAAATTTCAAAACGGCGACACGCTCTTTGCCCGAATCACCCCCTGTTTGGAGAACGGCAAAACTGGGTTTGTAGATTTCCTCGAAGAAGGCCAAGTCGGCTGGGGATCCACCGAATACATCATCCTCACCCCGAAGCCGCCGCTCCCACCGCAATTCGGTTACCTCCTTGCTCGCTCAGACGCACTACGCACCCATGCCATCCAAAACATGACCGGCACAAGCGGACGTCAGCGAGTCCCGGCTGAATCCCTTAACACATTCTGGCTCGCTTCCCCTCCACCACCAATCGCCCGCCGCTTTGATGAGGTGACGGTGTCGGTGATGGCGGCAATCAAAGCGAATGTCAATCAATCCCGCACCCTCGCCACCCTCCGTGACACCCTCCTTCCCAAGCTCCTCAGCGGGGAATTGAGCGTGGCGGGCCTCGAATCCAAACAAAAGGCAAGCCTGTGATCCACATTCAATCCCTCGCTGACCTGGAATTGTTGCGGCTTTGGAGCTCGAAGGGTGGTTTTTTACCCCAAAGCCTTAGGACCCCCTTTGCGAAAGGCCTTTGGAGCGAAATTCAAAATTAACCTTCCCAAGGATGTTTCCCATGCCCAGCCTTATTGATGAAGCCGCCGTAGAAGGAATGACCCTTGAGTGGTTCCAGGAACTCGGGTACGCCATTGGAAACGCTGAAGATCCGGAATTTCAATCCGAACGGGAAACCCTGGGGGATTGCCTTCTCCGGAATCGCCTCGAGGCATCGCTTGCCCGGATCAATCCCAAAGCCCAACCCACAAGCCTCCGGGAAGCCCTTAGGCAAATCCTCCTGGTCGATTCTGCCCATCTCCTGAACAACAATCATCAATTCCATCGGCTTCTCGTCGAGGGGATCGACTGTGAGGTCAAACGGCCAGATGGCTCCGCAGGGGCGGAAAAGGTCTGGTTGGTGGATGGGGCGAACCCGGACAACAATGACTGGTTGGTCCTTCAGCAATTTACTGTGGTCGAGAACAACAAGAAGCGCCGGGCGGACCTTGTGGTTTTTGTCAACGGATTACCCGTTAGCGTCATCGAGCTGAAGAATCCCAGCTCCGAACAAACGAGCATTCGCCAAGCCTATGACCAACTCCGAACCTACTTATCCGAGATTCCGACTTTGTTCGTTTGCTCGGAGCTACTCATTATCTCCGATGGGATTCACGCCAGGCTTGGAACCATAAGTTCCGACTTTGAACGATTCCTCCCGTGGAGAACGGTGGATGGTAGGGCCATCGTCCCCAAGGATCTTCCCGAATTGGAACCTCTGATCAACGGGGTATTCAGGAAAGAATTCTTCCTTGAACTTGTCCGCAATTTTGTTGTTTTCGAGAACTTCGGGACCAAACAAATCAAGAAAGTCGCTGGGTATCACCAATTCCATGCTGTTAGGAAGGCTGTTGCCTGTACGGTTAAAGCTGCCAATCCTGATGGGGATCGGAAAATCGGGGTGGTTTGGCACACCCAGGGAAGCGGCAAATCACTCACCATGGTCTTTTATGCAGGAATGCTAGTCAAGGAACCTGCCCTTGAGAATCCAACCCTTGTCATTGTGACCGATAGGGACGATCTGGATGGGCAACTTTGTGACACCTTTGGACGCTGTTCCGAACTCTTAAGACAAAAACCAAAGCAGGCAGACAGTCGGGAAAATCTGAGGGAGTTGCTCAAGGTCAACACCGGCGGTATTGTGTTTACCACCATGCAAAAGTTCATGGCGGAGACGGGAGAAACATTCCCTGAGTTGTCCAAGAGGCGAAACATTATTGTCATCGCCGATGAGGCCCACCGGACCCAATACGGTTTGCGGGTGAAAATGGACAAGGAAACAGGAGAGGTCAAGGCGGGGTTTGCCGCCAACCTCCGCAGAGCTCTTCCCAACGCCTCCTTCATTGGGTTTACCGGAACACCCGTGGAGAACCGGGACCACAGCACCCCTTTGGTTTTTGGCAATTACATCGACACCTATGACATCCTGAGGGCGGTGGAGGATGGAGCCACGGTTCCGATTCTCTATGAACCCCGATTGGCAAAGTTGGACCTCAATGAGGCTGAAATTCCCAAATTGGATGAGGAGTATGAACAACTTTCAGAGGTAGAGGAAGCAACCAAGGGGAAACCCACCTCCAAATGGGCAAAGGTGGAAGCAATTGTTGGATCAGACAAAAGGCTGGACAAGGTAGCAAAGGATTTAGTGGAGCACTGGGAGAAGCGCTACAACGGGTTGGAAGGCAAGTGCATGATGGTTTGTATGAGCCGCCGCATTGCGGTTGAGATGTACAACCGCATTGCAAGACTTCGCCCCAACTGGGTCTCCCCCAATGATGATGAGGGACGGGTGAAAATTGTTATGACTGGATCCGCTGCGGATGGGCCAGATTGGCAGCAGCACATTGGCACAAAACAAAGACGGGAGAAAATCGGTCAACGACTCAAAGATCCCAAGGATCCTCTCTTTATGGTATTGGTTCGGGACATGTTCCTTACCGGTTTTGACGCTCCCTGTCTCCATACCCTCTATGTGGACAAACCCATGCAGGGACATGGATTGATGCAGGCAATTGCAAGAGTCAATCGGGTCTTCAAAGACAAGCCGGGGGGTCTGGTTGTGGATTATCTGGGCCTGGCGGAAAATTTGAAACGAGCCCTGGCGGATTACACGGAAGACGACAAAAACCAAACGGGAATTCCCATTGAAGAGGCAGTCGATGCGTTCCTAAGTTTGTTGGAGGTCTGCCGGGACCTGTTCCACGGGATTGATTACCTCCCTTCCCTGAAGGGAGAACCTAAAGACAGGCTTCTGATCATGAAAAAGATGATGGATCATGCCTTGGATCCTGGACGAAGGCCCAAGGTCATGGCTCAAGTGAACCAATTGACAAAGGCGGCAGCTCTGGCGACACCTCATCCTGAGGTAATGGCGGTTGAGGAGGAAATTGCCCTCTTTCAAGCCATTCGGGCATTGATTGCCAAAGACGGCAGCTTTGTTGAAGTTCGGGCCAACGCACCAAGAGTCGATTGGGACTCGGCCATCAAGCAACTGGTGAGCCGTGGACTATCCGGAGGGGAAGTGGTCGATCTTTTTGAGGCGGCGGGGCTCAAAAAACCAAGCCTCGGTATCTTTTCCGAGGAGTTCCTGAAGGAAGTACGGCAGCTTCCCGAGCGCAATCTGGCGGTGGAGGCTCTCAGACGCCTGTTGGACGCGGAAGTGAAAAGGTCAGGGCGAAAATCGATTGTCAAGGAAAGACGGTTTTCCGAACTATTGGAAGGGCTCCTGGCCCGTTACAAAAACCAGGCCATCACCAGCGCTCAAGTGATTGAGGAACTGGTCCAGCTCTACCGGGACCTGATAGCCTCCCAGAATCGGGGCGAGGAAATGAAGCTCACGGAGGAGGAGATTGCCTTTTACGAGGCGCTGGAAACCAGTGATGCTGCCGTGGCAGGGCTTGGAGAACCGCTTTTGGTGAAAATTGCCCAGCACTTGACCAAAATCATCCGGGAGAATGCTTCCATCGATTGGCAAAAGCGTGAAAGTGTAAGGGCCAATCTCCGAAGGTTGGTGCGCCGGACCCTGGCCAAGTTTGGGTATCCACCGGATAAATTGCCCAAAGCCGTGGAAACCGTGATTGAACAGGCGGAGAGATTGGCGGAGTTGGCAGCTTAAGGGCCTAACCGTCCGTCCTTTTTCGTTTTCGACAGGAAATTCAGGAAGGGTTTTTCCAGGAAACGATTGGAAATAGAGGCGTATTGGCTCCGAGGGAATCCTGGCTAAGGAGGCGGTTCCTTTTCCTGGTCGTTTTCCCTAGAATACCCTCACGCCAGGCTTGCCCAAAGCAATGCCTTGGCGACATGTAATCCTTGGATGCAAGGAATCGATGCGGGATTGGCCTATCGGCTGGGCACCAGCTTCCCAAGCTGGCCAGAGGAGTTCGACTCTCCTATCCCGCACTTTTTTCTCCTCTATGGCCCCCTGTTTTTCATGGACAGGCAAGGTATTGTGGCCCTAATCAATTGGCCCTGATGTCGTAACAGAAAAGGATTTCCTGATCGCGAATGTACAATTTTCCATTGGCGACAACGGGATGGGCCCAGGCGGGGACTCCGCTTCGTTCGGGTTGCTCAAACCGGCCACGCTCAATGAATTTTTCACGCGAGGGCTCGACTAGGAGTATGGATCCCAATTCGGATCGCAAATAGAGGCGATTGTCCGCCCAGAGCAGTGACCCTTTGGGAGCCTTTCGATCCCTCCACAGGACTTTTCCCGACTGGAAATCGAGACATACCAGGGACCCGCCTTCGTTCCCGCCATGGGCCCCGTACAGCGTTCCCTCCAGGACCACCATCCCCCCATGATGGTTTTGCATGCTGTTGGAAAAATAGACCTCCTCAGCCTGGAATTCCCCATTCTTTCCCTTCTTGAGTTTTGCCGCCCCGCCCCCGCTTCCATAGGCCGAGGAGGCAAACAACAGCCCATCCTGAAAGATCGGGGTGGAGCAGGTAATCCCCATCCGGTTGGCGGGGTGATCATACCGCCAAAGGAATTTGCCGTCCGAAGCAGAAATACCTACAAGGGCTTCCGCTGTTAGCTGGACATATTGTCGTTTTCCCTCCACCGTAATCGGGATGAGGGAAGCGTACCCGGCCCCGGAACGGGGACCGCCAAAGCCTCCCTGGCGACCACCTGGCCCCCCAAATGTAAAATTGGTGGTTCCGGAATTCAATTGGCCCCCTTCGAATCCCTGATCGGCAAGCCATTCCTTGCCCAAAGAGTCCTTGAAGGGACTGGTTTGACCGGCCTTGATGCGAATGGTTTTGGCCCCTTTCATATCGTTGGGCTGGGGAATGATTTCTATGGCCTTGACCAGCGGATTTTCGACCTGCCTTGTGAAAGTGATACGCAGTTCCCCATTACTTACTTCGACAGGAACGGACTCAATGTAGGCCTTGCGAAACCCGCCCGCCTTCACCCAGATATCAAAGTCCTTGAATTCTTTACCTTGGACATTGAACGAAAACAGGCGCTGGCCAGCTTGGGTAATCCCCTGAAATGTCTCCGCAAAGTAGAGTTTAACAAGGTAGTCCCCATTGGGGATTTTTCGGGAGAAGGCCGTCATTCCCCAATGTTCTCCAAGGTATAACCCGGGATCTTTGGTTCCCGTAACGGGGAGAGTGGCTCCCCGATTTCCGGGGGGAGCATTGGGCGGGGTGGGGCGAAACGGGGTATCCTTCCGGTCTGGCCGGGTGTTCCCCGGGCTGGCAGGTGTCCCAGGCATTCGGCTTTTCCAGGCAGTCTCGCCTGTTTTTTTGTCAAGAGCCACCACCAGGGCCTCCGGGCCCCCCGGGGTACAGACCAAAAGGTCCCCATCAATGAGAGGAGATTCCCGGTAGCTCCACATGGGAGGAACTCCGCCAAAATCGGTTGTCAAGCTCCTTCGCCACAGGATCTTTCCCATTTCGAGGCCAAGGCAAGCCACGGTTCCGCCCATCCCGATGACATAAAGCCGGTCGTTTTCAACCGTCGGAGTGCCGCCAGGGCCTTCCCTGGATTGGTGCATTCTTTGTTGAACGGCATCTCCCAGCACGGTCGCCCAGACTTCTTTGCCATCGCCCTCGGATAGGGCCCAAACGATTTCCTTGCCATCCCGATGGCTCATCCCCAGGATCAGGCCTTTGGCGATAGCAGGGGCACTGTCCCCTCCCCCAAGGCCTTTGATTTGCCAAGCAAGATTGGGGCCTTGAGTCGGCCATACCTGAAGGAGCCCCTTCTCTTTGGAAATTGCGTCCCGGTTGGGCCCCTGCCATTGGGGCCAATCGTCAGCCTTGGCGGGGGATAAAGCGATCACCAAACCAAACACCATCGTTCCTAGGGCGAAGGCCAGGGTGGTCACCCAGGATCGATTGGGTTTCACGAATGAAATGGAATAAGCCATGGCTGGAAACTCCCAAAAATCAGGGTCGAACGCCGGTGGAGCCGTAGCCCCATTGTCTCTCTTAAATTAGGCACCTAAACCCCCGTCAATGGGGGAAAAAAGATTTTCCCCATTTTCTTTTGTAACCCGGGGAAACCAGCCTTTTATTTTGCTAGCATTAGGTTTCATTTTAGGGGTATTCCCGTTGGTTCCCACCATAAGGTTCAAGCTACGGTTTATCAATCGTTTCAGGGCCCTCCCCCAACAGCCACCCATTTTTTAAACTGACATTGTTCAGGTAAATGGGCTGATGAGTTGGGCATGGGTATATGAAAAAGATTTTGCTGGTCCTGTTCCTTGCCGTTGCCCCTATCTCCCAGGCCGCGGATCGACCTCTTTCCCTTCATCCGGGAAACCCCCACTATTTCCTTTTTCGGGGCAAACCGACCCCGCTTATTACCTCTGCCGAACATTATGGTGCCGTTCTCAATCTGGATTTTGATTTCACAAAGTATCTTGACGAACTCCAATCGCACGGGTTTAACCTGACCAGGGTGTTCACCGGAGTTTATTGCGAAGACTCCCACTCTTTTGGTATCGCCCGCAATACCTTGGCACCCAAAGAAGGGAAATTGATTTGTCCTTGGCCGCGTTCGGAAAAACCAGGCTATTTCGGCGGAGGGAACAAATTCGATCTGGATCGCTTTGATGAAGGGTATTTCACCCGGCTGAAGGAGTTCCTTGCCAAGGCAAGTCAACGGGGAATCGTCGTCGAACTTGTGCTTTTTTGCCCTTTCTACGAGGATTCCATGTGGAATCTCAGTCCCATGAATGGGAGGAACAACATCAATGGGTTTGGTGCGCTTTCACGCCTTTCGGTTTATGATTTCAAAAAAAACGGCAAACTCCAGGCGCTTCAGGAATCCCTGGTGAAAAAACTGGCTGAAGAGTTGAATTCATTCGACAACCTGTACTTTGAAATATGCAATGAGCCTTATTTCGGTGGGGTGACAGGGGAATGGCAATCGCGAATCGTGGATGTGCTGGTGGAAGCCGGGAAAACCCTGCCAAACAAACACCTGATCGCCCAGAATATCGCCAATGGATCGAAAAAGGTTGTGAAACCCCATCCCGCCGTATCCATTTTCAACTTTCATTACACCAGCCCTCCTACCGCCGTGAAGGAAAACTATGCCCTCAACAAAGTCATTGGCGAGAATGAAACCGGATTCAAGGGGACAGGGGACACGCACTACCGGATGGAAGCTTGGGAATTTCTTTTGGCGGGGGGTGGGCTCTACAACCACCTCGACTACTCCTTTGCGGCCGGTTATGAAAAGGGCAACTTCCCTTATCCGGCCAAATCCCCGGGTGGAGGCAACCTCGAATTCCGGAAGCAGATCGCCTTTCTCAAGCGTTTCCTGGAAGGGTTTGATCTCCTTTCCATGAAACCCGATGAAACCCTGATAATTGGGGGATTGACCGGAAAAACCAGGGCGATGGGGCTCAGTGATAAGACCAGGCAGTATGCCTTCTATTTTTTCAACGGCCCCAAGGTGAGGCCCTTGGTTGCCTTACCGAAAGGAAGGTACAAGGTGGAATGGTTTAGCCCGCTGACCGGAAAAATGTTGAAGGCCGAATCGGTTTCCGCCGTAGGACCCCCGATCGAACTGGTATCGCCCCCGTTTGACCCGGATCTGGTTCTCCGGATCAGGGCAATTGGCACGGACGAAACAAAATAGCCCAAGACGGCGGAAAATTAGGCCTGAGCTTTTGACCAACAATAAGAGCATGGGGACATTCTTTGTATGCGTTCACGGGTTTTAGTGCTAAACGGGTATAGGAATAGTAGCCAGGGTCCCGATTTTCTCAACCCTGTAGTGGGATGAGTCGAGGTGAGGGAAGCTTTTTCCTGAAGGATTCGATGCAAGACCTGATGTATTCC
>SXGU01007763.1_pt1 | contig 40703 bp, 22 predicted proteins | sample 3174531 | NCBI WGS metagenome assembly SXGU01 (sample SAMN11356863, study PRJNA531348) | freshwater metagenome | isolation source: freshwater sample F1-140 | place: China: Fuxian Lake, Yuxi | collected 2017-12-25 | reverse complement strand
GGACCAGCGCTTGCACCGTCGCATACGGCACGGGCCGGCCATCCTGCTGGCAGACCACTCGGCCTGCAATCGACTGCGCCGCGCTCACGGCACCTCTCCGGTCTCGACCCAGGTGAATAGCGCGTTGGCAGATGCGCGCGCGAACCACGCCTGGCCAACGATGTCGCCGTGCGTCTCGCGGGTCAGTTGCACGGCGCCCGAACCCGCCTGGAGCACGATGCCGTCGCCGTCAGCAGTCGGTGAACGTACGTTGACCGTGATGGTCGGTGCGCCGCCCGGCGCCAGAAATAGCAGCGCAGCGCGCGTCGGGCTGGGCGAAACGACCAGCGTTGGCGTGGTGCTGGTCGCGGCGACTTGCAGGATTGAGGTGCGCATGGCCGTCCCCTCAACTACAGCGGCAAGGCCGGCCGGCGGCGTCGGTCAGGCGGATGAGGCCAAGGTGAATTTCGCCTGTGGCCGTAGGGGCCGCCCCGATTTGCAGGACCTCGACGGTCGGCATGGCAAAGCTCTCAAACGTGCCCAGCAGGCCAAACACGCCGTCTTGCATCTGGCGGTTGGGCAAGCTCGACACCAGCGGTTGCGCCAACGCACCGGGCCGCAGCACCTGATCGGGCAGCACCAGACGGGCGGCAATGGGGGCCGCGGTCCCAGTTGGCGCGATGTACTGGATCCAAGCAATCGCACAGCGACCGGCCGGGAGCTGCTGCGCCCAGGTGATGGCGATTTGGGTCCACGACCGCGAGGTCGGCGTTGTCGCACTCGCGACACCGCGCAGCGTGTACATGGGCCCCGGCGGCAGCGGCTCAAACTTCTCCCGCAGGAACACGACGGCAGCTACTGTGCTCAAGAGCGCGCTGACCTCAACCTGCACAGTCAGTGCCTCGCCCGCGGGCAGCGGCAGGGGGTGATCGGTAAGCAACTGCAGCGGTGGGTCACTGTCGGGCGCAGCCGTCGGTGAGAGCGGCTGGATGGCCGGCGTGATCACCTGAATGAACGTCGGCGCGGATGGCTGTGCGCGAACCAGTGTCGGTGTCGTGGGGGTCGCCGTCAGGTTGGCGCCAGCGTACAGACCGACAATGTCCATCTTGCGCGAGGGCAAGAGGCCAGTCGTGCCAGACGGCGAAAGGACGCTATCGGCAATGGGTGTGAGGTAAACCAGAATGTCTTCGGCCGGGGCGTCAGCGGAAAAGGCAGCGACGTGCATGTCGAGGGCCTCGACTGCGGTTGTGCACCGCGCGTTGGCCGGCTGTCCACGTCGCCGGTTGTCCACGTCGCCGGCCTTTTCGCCAGCCGAAGCAGTCTATCGGGTCCAGCGCTACAAAGCGAATGGCGGACGCGGCATGGCCCTGCGGGCCAATCGCGACGCTGTGGCCCTGAGACGTAGCGCATTCCCCACCACTACACGAGGCTGTTGCAAAAGCCAAGAAACGCGCCCAAGGCCGCTGCGAAACGTGAATGGTTCCAGGGATATCGGACAGGCGTGGAAGCCTGCCCGCACCCATTTGCAACAGCCTCTACACATGGAGTGTGTGCAAAAGAATGAATGCCCATCGCTCGGGCGCCCTGTGGCCAGCGCGCGGCCATGGAGTCCCACGGTCACCGCCATTGACGGGCCGCCCACCAAATCGGCCTCAAACCACCTGCCGAAACGGCCCCCGCCCCACCCCAAGCGCTTCCGCCGCCACCGCAGCCCGCTCCTGCACCAGGTACTCGGCGACGGCAGCGCGCAGGTCAGGCCGCGCCAGGTAATGCAAGCTGTGCGTGGCCACGGGCAAATAACCGCGCGCCAGCTTGTGCGCGCCCTGGGCACCGGCCTCGACCCGGTCCAGTCGATGCGCGATGGCGTAGTCGATGGCCTGGTAGTAGCAGGCCTCGAAGTGCAGGCACGGCACCTCTTCGGTGGCGCCCCAGTAGCGGCCGAACAGCGTATGCGAGCCGCGAAGGTGCAGCGCGCCAGCGATGGTGCGGCCGGCCCGATCGCAGAGCACCAGCACCACCGCCTCGGGCAGCGCTGCGCCCAACTGGCTGAAGAACGCACGGGTCAGGTACGGCCGGCCCCACTTGCGGTCGCCGGTGTGCTGGTAGAAGGCAAACAGCGCGTCCCAGTCGGCCTCGGTGACGTCTGCGCCTGCGACGATGCGCAACTGCACGCCAGCCTCGCGGACCTGGCGGCGCTCGCGGCGGACCTGCTTGCGTTTGTCGTGCGACAGTTCCGCGAGGTAATCGTCAAACGAAGCGTAGCCACGGTTGTGCCAGTGGAATTGCAGGTCAGTACGCCGCAGCCAGGTGGCGCTGACCAGAGCGTTGGCGTCCGCTTCGGGCAGGAAAGTCAGGTGCGCCGACGACCAGCCATTGCGCGCGCAGGTTTCTTGCAACGCACCCAGCAATTCGCGGCGCAGTTCCGGCGTTGGTGCGAGCAGCCGCGGCCCGGGCACCGGCGAAAACGGCACGGCGACTTGCAGTTTCGGGTAGTACCGGCCGCCAGCACGGTGCAGCGCGTCGGCCCACGGGTGGTCGAACACGTATTCGCCGAGCGAATGGGCTTTGATGTAGCAGGGGGCCGCCGCAAGCAACTGGCCAGCGTCGTCGCCCAGCGCCAAGTGGTGCGGCGTCCAGCCATTTTCTGGCGTTGCCGACCCCGACGCTTCCAACGCATGCAAGAATGCGTGCGAAACGAACGGGTTGCTTTCGGCGCCGGGCGGATTGGCGAGCGCGTCCCACGCGGCGGCGGGCACGCTGTCGATCTCGGGATGAATCGAAACCTGCCTGGCGTCGGTCACATCAACCCTTGGGCAGCAGGCCAGCAAACCGGTAGACGACGGCGCCCTGGTCGGTGGCATCGACGTCGCAGGCGCCCTTGCGCGCTAGACTGTCCAGCTCCTGCTGGGCCTCGTCGAACGACAGTGGGCTATCCGCCGCGACCTCTGCAGCGGTCACTGTGCCGCCTTGGCGTTGGGCCACCTGTAGCACCAGTTTTTCAGGAGTCGCCTGGACGCCGCTGGGCGTGGTCAGGCCCAGCGCGCGTTGGTCGCGGCTGCCCGAGCGCAGCAAAAGCACGCCGCCGCCTGCGAACGCGGCACAGAAGAACAGGGTCAGCACGGAGTTTTTTGGGTCGCCGTCGACCAGCGTCTGCACCCAGACCGCGACCATGAACGCGCCGACCACGGCCATCAACCAACCCACGAAGATCTTCAAGCGGTACATGGCGTCGGCTTGCGCCGCACACGCGGCGGGATGGCAGCGTAGGCGGTTGCATCGGCGGTCGTCAATCGCGGTGGCGTGCAACGGGTGCGGCTGTAGCAAGACAGGGAGCCGGCCGCGGTGTGCGCGCAGGTTCGAGAGAATCACCAATGCCCAGCCCGGCTTGGCCGGGCGTTGGCGCTTGAGCCTGTGGCACTTGCCGCCGGCATGACCCAAGACGCCGGTCTGCTGCCGCCACGAACCCTGCGGCGGCGAACGCCGGCCCGCCCGTGCTTGTACTCAAGTCCCAACGGTGATCGGCAATACTGACCCGCAGTTCGCACAGAGCCCGGACTGTGGCTCAGCCACCTTGCGCTTGCGAACCTGCAACGAAGTGCTGGCACCGCACCCGGCGCACTTGCGGCGCCAGTTGACGATTTCGTCGCTTCCCAACTCCGGCGTCCACTCGACCCAAGGCTGCCGCAAGTCTTTGGCCTCGTCCGCAGCCCGTTCGGCGCGCTTGAGAAGTTCTGCCAGCGTCTGCTCAAGATCGCGCGGAGCAAAACCGAAAAACAGCTCTACACTTGCCGACGCTGGTCGACCCTCGACCGGCACTTCGACCCGGCCAAGGTCGGACGCCACAGCTGCCATGAGGTCCGGATCCCTTTGCTCATCCTGGCTAAATACCATGGCAAACTCGTCGCCGCTCAAGTGGTATGCAACGCCAGCAAACTGGTCTGCCGCAGCGCTTAGGCGAGTGCCCACCTCGCGCAATACCGCATCGCCGACGGCGTGGCCAAACCCGTCGTTGACCGCCTTGAAGCCAGCCAGGTCGACAAAGACGACCAGCGGTGCCTCTTCTGGGACATCCGGGATCTCGGCAAACGCCGCCTTGTTGAGCAAGCTGGTGACATGCGACGTAAATGCCTAAGTCGCCAAGCCAAAAACCTGGTCAATCAGCGTGTTGACCCGGGTCAGGGTGCGAATGGCTGGGATTCGGCGCCGCTCAACCGGCGCTTGCTCAACGGCCGACATCGCGCAACTGCTCGCTGAACGCATCGAAGATTTCGTCGTCCAACGCTTCCTTCGTCCTGGCTCCAGGCCCGACTTTGCAACGCAGCACACGCAGCGGCCCATTGTCACGCTGCAAGACCACGTCGACTTGACGTTTTGTCACCCAGTGGATCGCTTGGGTGCTCCAGCCACGGCCCTGTGCCTCCAGCGCGATTGCCACATCAATTGGCTGCTTGCCGTTCGTCAAGACTGCGCCCGCAAGGCCACCAAGGACGGCGCCACCGGGCCCGCCGCGCAGACCGCCAGGCAGAGCGCCTAGCAACATCCCGCCAGCATTGGCCTCAACCGGTCTTGGCATCGCGCTGTCCTTCACCAAGTGGTGGCACCCGCGCCACATAGCAAGGATAGGCAGGGTGGCAGACCACCGCAAGCCCGGATACCGACAATGCGGCGCTGGATCGGCCCGAGCAGACGCAAATGAACAGTGCGGTGAATCACGGCGCCAAAAGGCGCCGCCGAACCAGTCACTGCCACCACTGAAGCGGTCGAGGTATCCCGGCCAAGCCTGCAGCCAAGCGAAGGGGGCGACGAGGCGTCGGGCAAGAAGTTCTACAGCGTGGCCGACTTGGTCGGTCTGGCCTGGGCGGCGAAGCGCATGCGCAATACCGGCCGGTGCGCAATGCGAGTTGGGCCTTGACGGTGGGGATGCTCGGGGCGAGCGGCGCGCTGACGTTTGCTGGCCCTGGGCCGAACCGGGCCGCTCGCGGCATGAGAATTCGTCGCTTGACGGCGAGACAAGCAGCCCGCACAGTCATGCCGGCGCTGTCGCCGGAGGGTCCGGCGGGGCGGGTGCGGTCCTGTGGCCGCTTTTGACCGCAAGGCGTGGGGCGGAGTGCCTTTGCGCTTCCTACCCGCCCAGCTTGCTTACTCTTTCGGTTGCAAACTCGTGCCTTGGCAAGCCTACTCGACGGTCCTTCCTTGCAGTTGGTTCGATCTCGACTCAAGGTGGTTCTGGCTCGTTTCATGCCATCAAGCATCAAACTCAACGCGGTAGACTGCAAATTGCTTCGGGGCAGCAAGGTAGCGGTCACCTTTGAATCCTTATCCAGCCCTGTGGTCGCGCTGCTCGGCTGGTACATGGCCTTTGCGGTGCGGACGGACAACGTGCCATCCGCTGCCGTGTTCGTCGAGGTGGTTGTGTGAACAGCACCCGCGCGCGCATCTTAGGGCTTCTCGCCGCAGCGCTGATCGTCGAATGCGGCAATTCATTGCCCCAAACCGAGCAGGATGCAACCCCGCCCGGTGACGCCGGGGTTGATGCAGCAAGCGCAGACGGTCAGGCAGGACTTGGTCCAAATGCAGACAGCGCGCCGAGCTCAGGGTGGGAACTTGTCTTTGATGCACCATTCGACCCAGAGTGGCAGGCACCCTGGAACAATGTCCATGTCGCGGCATCGGCGACAAGCCCCGATGGGTCATTGCACTTGGCGATTCGCGATCCAAAGCCTGCCGACCTCGCCTTTCGGATTGACAAGTGGTCGGACCCTGCGTTTCAAACCATTGGCGCTGGTTACTTGCCTTCATTGCCGGACAGCCCGACAGATGCATGTTCGTGGCCACTCGGCCATGACTTGGAATCCATGGATGTATTGGGCAACGGCGAAGTCTGGGTCGGATTGGACAGTTGTGGGTGCGCACGCTGGACCAAAGCGGCTGGCTGGGTCCGCTATCCCAAGGACAATAACTACTATTACAAGAAGGGTTATGCAAAGAACTTTTACCTGATTAATCGGATGCGCGGCCACCCGTCGGGCATTGTCGCGCAGTTCAGGACCGGCCTGTTCTTGTGGGAGGGTGGCGAGTTCAAGGAGACCGCGGCATGTGATGTCGGTGGAAACCAAGAGTTTGTTGGCGATGTGTACTTCAAGTCCAAGGATGAATTCTGGGTTGCGTCCACGCATTTCCAGAACTCAGGCAAACGGGATCACGACAGTGACCACTACTACTTCATGCAACCAGCAGACGCGATGAAGAACACCTGCCTGACCAAGATGACCAGGACCGCTACCGGTTGGCAACGCCAACAGGTAGCGCCAATGCCCGGCTACGCCTACCCACAGGCCGTCGCCAGGTTGACGCAGATGTTTGCGTGCCTTGACGGAATGCTATGCATCGTAGGCGGTCATGGCCTGATGGTCTATGACGGCTTTGAATTCAAGTGGCAGTTGCAAGGGCCAATCGACTGGCCCCCGTTACGCCACTGGAACTTGGGCGGCGGGCTGCCCGTCGTCTTTGCTGCGGATGACATCTGGTGGGGGCCGGCACACTACGACGGCGCAAAATGGACCATCGAGAAGCTGCCCAAAGAGTACCCAGAATCGAAGGACAGCAGCATGGACCCGACGGTGAAAACGTACCACGGCCATGCGCACCTGGGTACGTACTGGGCAGACGGCCAGTTGCTCGTGGTCATGCGCGATGGCGTGTACCGGCGGCTGGTGCCGCCTAAGCCCAAGGGCGCGAAGTAGCACAGAGTGACTTCGCCTGATTCGGTGGCGGGCGCTCGGATACGCCCCAGCCCGAACTTGCAGACGGCAGATAACGCCGCGGGTCCAGGTCATGTCGAGGCAACGCGCTGGTTCAACCAAGCGCAGGCGTGGTTTTGTCGCGGCGGCCTGAGGCTTTGGCCGACGGACGAGCGGGCCAACGCGGCGCCGCAACCTGGTTTGGCGGTCCATTCCGGCCATCGCCGGTCCCCCCACACCCCACCCGCTCGCTGCTGGCGTTGACCGGCACGCCACCCAGCCCGTAGCCTACCCGCCTTCCGCAAGCGCGAAGCACTTTTGCCCGCGTCGGCGGCCGTGGGTTGCGCCGGGGGCGGCGCAGCGCACGTGCTCAACCAGGGCAGGGGGGACAGCATGGCAGTCGCAACGGCAGGGCCGTCCGCGCGCAACGCGGCCAACAACGCCAATCGCCAGGCCAACACCAACGCCGGGCGTGCCGGGGCAACATCGGCAGCTGGCGGTGCGGCGGGTGCCGGCGCCAACGCCATCCTGAACGCTGTGGCGGGCGCAGGCACCTATGCGGACGGTCGCAATGCGGTCAGCCCGGACACCGGCAAAGAGGCCGCGGGCCTCAAGCCGGGCGGCGGTCAAGCGGACCAGGGGCAAACCACAGCCCAAGACGCGGGCGCGCAGGTCGGTGTTGCCGGGGCTGGCGGCGGCGGCGGCTCAAACGGCGGCGAAGTCAGCAACCCGCAACGGTCGATGCTGGCGCAGACACCAACCGGCGACGCCGCGGGCGGCAAGCCCGATTACCTGCAAATGTTCAACCACCTGGCCAAGTGGGAGGGCGGTCTGTCGCGCGATGCCAGCGATGCGGCGTCCAAGCACCCGTGCCCCGACCCGTACAACGGCCAGTACGGCTGGCACACCAACAAGGGCGTTACCTGGGAGACCTTCCAGAGCGCGGCGCCGCTGCTCGGCTATAGCAAGACCGACAGCAAGAAGTTCTTCGCCATGACCGACGACCTCGTCAAGAAGATCTTCAAGGCCAAGTATTGGGACGCCGTCAAAGGTGACGAGTACAACTCGCAGGTCGTCGCCAACATCTTTTCGCAATGGGCCTGGGGCAGTGGCGTCACCGGGTCCTTGCGCGTGCTCAAGGGCGTGGTCGAAGTCAATTCGTGGGACGAGGCGCCGGCCAAAATCAACGACCTGATTGCCAAAGACGGCGAGCGCGCGGTGTTCGAGGCCTTGATGCAGCACCGCCGCGACTACCTCATCTCGATCAGCAAGCCCGGTAGCGACAACAACAAGTTCCAAAAAGGCTGGTTGCGGCGGCACGACGAGTTCTACGAGTTGAACAGCAAGCTGGTCGATGGCGGGCAGGCGCCGCAGATGGGCGGGTAGTCGCCCCGTTGGGGCATCGCGCAGCGGCTTGCGCGAAGGTGGCAAACCGTGCTGCACATCGTCCTATTGCGTGCCGTCAACGTCTCGGGCACCCAACTCTTGCCGATGGCGGCGTGGCGGGCGCGCATGCTCGCTGACGGCCTGGGCAATCCCGAGACCTACATCCAAAGCGGCAATGCCATCGTCGATTCGGATCTCACGTCCGAGCAGCTGGCCGCAGTCGTCCGCGCAGGCATTCAAGCGGGTTTTGGCTTTGCGCCCGATGTTTTCGCGCGTTCGGCTGCAGACCTGGAATTCGCGCTGCACAGCCATCCGTTCGCGGGTGTGGATACCGGGCGGGTCCATGCGTTCTTTCTGGCCGAGCCGAACCCGACCGTCGATGCCGCGTTGTTAGACTCGCTGCGCGTCGGCGAAGAGGCGTGGGCGCTCGGTCCTGGCGTGCTGTGGTTCTACCTGCCGGCCGGGATTGGCAAAAGCAAGCTGGCAGACAAGCTGCCGCGCGCGGTCCGCTGCCTGATGACGGCGCGCAAGCTCACGACCGTGGCGGCGTTGCTGGCGATGGCGGAGCGGCGTCGAGGTGTAGCAAGAGTCGGCTAGGGATGCGCGCTTGGCCGCGAGCTTTCACCATTGCCTTCGGAACAACCGCGGTCTGGCGCTTCCGCATATCCTTGAGCTGCCATCCATTCGCCAATTTCAACCTTGCTCTGCGGCAACAATTCGATCTCGGAGAGCGACAGCGTCTTCGACGCGCGCAAGGTACCGAGCCTCTGATTCAGTGAGGCAGTCGAAGCCGTGACCGTAGCGGTGTCGCCACCAGGATTCGAATTCGGGGCCATGGGCGCGTCGAAGCGTCGCCAGCGTCAACGCCAAAGTAGTGGACCGCGGCTGGCAGGTCAACACGCATGCGCCGACAACCGCGCCACCGGCGGAGGTGATATGCCCGCAAAGGTTGGCCAATGTTCCGCCCATCCCAACGAAGTCGTCGATGAGCACGTAGCGCGCGCCGCGCGTGACCTGTCCGGAAAACTGCGCTTGACGGGCAAGGCGGGCCACGCCACTGGCGCCCGTGTGCCGTTCTGCGTTGGCCTGCGCGATGCCGACCTCAACCGCCAGGCTTAAGCACCACGCCAAATGACAGGCCAGCGCGTGTGGTATTGCGTTGATGCCGGTCTCTTCGTAGGCGTGGGCGCTGCAGAGCACGAGATCGCTAGGCCAGCGCTCCGGCCAAACCTGGCGCGCCAGCTTTGGCAGCACGAGTTCCTGCACAAGCTGGCGGGCGGCTTGGACGTCCCCGGCTTTGGCGGCAGTGTATACAGGATCGCGATGACCCGAGGTCATCTGCGATCGCTGTTCTTGCTTGCTCAGTGGGTCGCAAACTCGCGGCTTTGCAAGCCGACTCGTCGCTCCTTCCTCGCGGCAGGTTTGATCTCACCTCAAGGCGATTCTGTATAGTTTGCGTGCGTCTTGACCTGTGCGACTTCCGCAAGGCGCAGCACTGGCGGCAAGTCACCGAGAACAAAGCGTGTCGGCACCTGGAGTCCCTCGACGGCCCAGGCAGGCCGCTGAGCCTACCGCACCACAGCGGTGGGCGCACCTGGAGCCTGCACGGCCGTCACCGCCCCCGGCACCCCAACCGCACCACCTGCCATCGCCCGCACCGCCAGCGTCTCGCCTTGCCGCGCGTAATCCAGCGCCTCGGCCAGCACCCGCGCCGCCTCTTGCGGGGCGTGGTAGCCCATGCTGTTCTCCGCCGCGATGAAGTCCAAGCGCCACTGAGCCTTGCGCTGCATCACTAGCGCAGGCTGGAGTTGATCGGCGGTCGCGCCTTGCGCTTTTGCCTGCGCAATCGCGTCGAGCAACGCCACAATCGCCTTGCCCCCGCGCTGCAAGAGGTCGTGGTTGCGGCCCTGGATGACGGCCACGCGCTCGCCCAGCTCCGCTTCGGTCGCCCGGTGGCAGGTCTGGCAGGCGCGGTTGATGTTCAAGAGCGGACTGCGCACCCAGTGGTCGCTGACTTTGCCTGCGCCTTCGCGCATGTACGGCATATGGCAATCGGCGCACGAGACACCGCTGCGCGCGTGGATGCCCTGGCTCCACAGCTCGAACTCGGGGTGCTGGGCTTTGAGAATCGGCGCCCCGGTTTCCTTGTGCGCGTAGTCCATGAACGGCTTGCCGTCGGGGAACTTGGTCTCGTCCCAGGTCTTCTCCATGTCTTCGGCCCGCAAGCCATTTTTCCACGGAAAGGTCAGCGGCATCTTGGTCGAGCAGTAGTATTCGACGTGGCACTGGCCGCACACGAAGCTGCGCATCTCGTTGCGGGTGGCGTCGCGGTTGGGGTCATAGTCGGCTTTGCGCGGGCCTTTGCGCCATTGTTCGACGCTCGGCAGCGCTGGCAGCGGCGCGTCCGATTTGGCCAGTTGCGCCATCGCGCGGATGAAACCCGGTCGCGTGACCCGCAAGCCCATCGTGTCCGGGCTGTGGCAGTCGCCGCAGGTGACCGGATGGGCCTTGCCGCTCTCGTGCAGTTTCTGGTTCAGGTCCTTGTAGCTGTACTTGAACGACTCGGCGAATCCCTTGTCGGCGTCGCCCTGGCCCAGTTGCCGGTAGAGCGGCATCACGGACGCGTGGCAATGCAAACATGACCCCGACTGCGGCTTGGTCAGGCGCTGGGTCGCCTCTTGGTCGGCGAGCATGTAGGCGTGGCCGCGGCGGTCGCGGTAGTCGATGCTGAACGCGTAGCCACCAAACATGCGCTTGAGCCACGGGTCGCGCTCGATTTTCTCCTCTGGCATCGCCTCGCTGCCGGCGTGGCCGCCGAACTTGGTCGCAGTCCTGAGCGCAGTGCGCTTGTAGCTGTCGTACTGCGCTGGCCAATTGAGGCCCCACCTGGCCGGGTCGGTGTCGTCGTCGCCGACTTGGACCACGCGCACCTGGCTGTGCAACGCCTCTTGCTTGCGCTCGGTGATGCTGACCAGCAGCGCAGCGCCTGCGGCCGAACCTGCGGCGACGACAGCAAAAAGACCCAGATAGAAAGGCCAGCGGCGCGGCTTGGCATCAGCGGTCATGGCTTGTCCTTTGGTTTGGCGGGCGGCACGTCGAGGCCCCGCAGTTCGTCCTGTCGCAGCTTGCCGCCCAGGCCCGCCGTCTGGCCGTGACCCACCGTGAAGTGGCAGTGCACGCAGTACACGGGTTCTGGCGCCGTAGTCGCGCTGGCCAGCATCCCGTGCACCAGCGAACTGTGACAGCGAAGGCAGTTGTCTTGCAGGATCTGGCTATTGCCCGGCTTGATGCGGATGGGTTCAGCGAAGTCCTGCAAAGTAAAGCCCTTGCTGTGGCTCCAGCCGTTGGCGGCTTTGGCGAGGTACTTGGCGGCAAAAGTGGTCGGCAGGTGGCAATCGACGCACGTCGCCGCCGTGTGGTGGCTCGCTTTCTGCCAGCCGTCGTACTGCGGCTGCATGATGTGGCAGTTGGCGCAGGCCTTGGGGTCGGCGCTGAAGTACGACAGCCCCTCGCCATAGCGAAAGGTGAAGGCCCCCAAGCCCGCCAATGCTGCCGCCGCCACCACCAACGCGCCCAGGCGCGCAGGATCGCGCAGGATCCGCCCAAAAACCATGCCCGCCCTGTTAGCGCGGCGCCCGATAGCCCTCCGCGAGGCCATAATCGTGCACTACAAGCGACGCGGAGCGCCAGTTCCTGGCCTGGCATACTTAGCGCCGGCGACACCGTCGCGGGACGCCCGGTTCATCGGCGTCGTCTTGCGCGCAGCTCCGCCATGCGCTACACCGCGGCCATGAACTTGCGCTGCATCGCGATTGCGCTTTTCGGCCTCGCGGCTTGCGGCGAATCGACCGAGCCCACCGCAACGCCAGCCGCGGCCGGCAAGTGCGTCGACACCCTGGCACGCAAGCCCACCGGCAACGCCTCCTGCGCGTACTGCGCTGCAGGCCAGGTCTTTGAGCCTGGGGCCGGCACCTGCATCGCCGTCGGCCCGCCCGAGTGCCGCGTCGCCCACCCCAAAGCCGCCGACCTGGACGGCAGCCTGTGCACACCGGTTTGGTGTCCGTTTCGCGCCGACGCGCAAGGCCAACCATGCGCCTTAACCGAGGGCGACTGCATCTGGCGCGGCGCAAGCTGTGACCCTGCTGCTGCTGCTGCTGCGACTGCGCCGGCCGAGTGCCCTGTCGGTACATTGCCGAGCGCCGACGGCCTGGCCGCCTGCGTTGCGGCCGGCGACGATGTGCGCGACGTCAATGGCCTGCTGCCCGCCACTGCTGGGCTGGCTTTGGCTCTGGTGCCAGCTTGGGCCGAGTTGCCAGACGCAAGCGTGCCGGCGCACCTAGCTGGCGAGACCGCGCTGCCCATCGCGTGCCGCGACGGTTCCGGCGACCCGCACGACTGTGCGCGCGGCGAGCTCGGCTGCCCGGTCGGGTACCTGCCCGCAGCCCAAGCCAACTCGTGTGAGCCGGTGCGCGGACCCGAGTGGACCTGCCCACCCGGCTTTGTCGCGTCGGGCAAGGCAGCGTTTGAGGGCGGACTGCCGGGTTGCGCACCCGACCCAGCAGCGTGTGGCGAAGCTGGCGTCGATGAATTCGGCTGGTTCGCTGATCAACCGGGCACGGTTTACGTGTCCGCGGCCAATACCGCCGGTCCCTGGTCGGGCACGCGTACCGCGCCTTACAGTGCGCTCGGGCCGGCGTTCGCTGCGGCGATGGGCAGCGGCAAGGTGGCGGTGGCGGCCGGCACCTACAAGGGCAACTTCGTGTTGACCGGCAGCGTGCAGGTCGTCGGCCGCTGCCCCAAGTTGGTCAGCGTCGAGGGTTCGATTGCGGCGCCCACGTTCGCGGCCAAGGGCAAGGCCAGTGGCGTCCTGTTGCGCGGCCTGACCGTGCGCGGCGGCTTTGGCGGGTTGGCAGTGACCGATGGCGCCTTGGTCGCCGCGAGCGATTTGCACATCGTGCATTCCGCCGTCAATGGCGTCTACGTGTCCGGCGCCGCCACCGTCAAGCTGACCAATGTGCTGGTCGACGAAGTGCAAGCGCACCCGGATGGCTCGCTCGGCATGGGCATTTTGGCTGTCAAAGGCGCCAAGCTGACGATAAGCGACGTCCGCGTCCGTCGGGCGCGCCTGATGGCAACTTACGTCGAAGGCCCGAACACATGGGTCGACGGCAGCGGGCTGTTGCTCGACAACACGCAGGCCGACGGCTCCAAAGCCCTGGGCAATGGCCTCGTCGTCAGCGAAGCGGCGAACGTGGACCTCGTCCGCTTTCGCGCCCACGCCAACCCTGGCTTGCAAGTGATGGTGATGGGCAAGGGCACGGGCGCCCTGTTGCGGCGCGCCCGCATCGACCACAGCCAGACTGGCGGCAGCTACAAGCAGTTGGGCTTTGGCCTGGCGGTCAGCGAGGACGGCGCCCTTGGTGTGCACGACGCCTTGGTGGTTGCCAATACCGTTACCGGCGCCATTGCCACGGGCGCGGGGTCGTTGCTTTCGCTCAACCGTGTGCACGTAGCGGGCACGCAAGCCGCTGGTCAGACCGCCGACCTCGGCGACGGCCTGGACGTGGCTGCGGGTGCGAGAGCCCACCTGAATACCGTGCGCATCACTGGCAACCGCTCGGCCGGTCTGCGCTTGTACGGCCAGGGCTCCGTCGTCACGGCCAAGCGCTTGCTGGTCGACCACACCCTGCCGAGCGCCAAGGGCGACATCCTGGGCCTGGGTATCAATGTGCTGGAAGGAGCGGAACTGCAGCTACGCGAGGCGCGCGTGTCTTCGAACCGGGCCTCAGGTCTGGTTGCGCAGGATCCCGGGTCGCGCGTGGTAGCGACTGACCTCGTGGTGGACGACACGCTGCCCGAAGCCGCGTCAGGTGGGCTTGGCCAGGGCCTGGTCGTCTCGGGTGGGCAGGCATTGCTCAAGCGCGCGGTGCTTGCAGGCAACCACGGCATCGGAATTGGTGTGGAACTGCCGGGTTCGCGCCTGGAGGCTGCCGGCCTGTTGGTGCGCGACACCAGGCCTCGCGAGAAGGATGGCCTTTTTGGCGTTGCACTCCAGGCTCGCGACAAGGCCGAGGTGCTGCTGCACGGCAGTCGCTTGCAGGGCGGCCATCTCGCCGCGGTTTCGCTGTCGCACGGCGCGACCGCGACGCTGGTGGGCGTGGCCATAGCTGATGTGCAGCCACAGTTGGCCGATGGCATCCACGGCGGCGGCGTGTGGGTGGCCCATGGTGGCGTCGCGCACCTGCGGTCGTGTGCGCTGCGCAACCTGGCGTCGGCCGCAGTCGCCACCCGCCTTGGCACGCTTGATGTGCGCGGCTCCGTCCTACATGGCGTGACCGCGGCACCTACGTGGTCGCGCAGCGGCAGCTTGGGGCCGGTCATCGGCGACGGCGTGCTGGCCATCGACGCGCAGGGCTTGCGTATCGCGGACACGCTGATCGGCGGCTACGCCCGTGCGGGGGCCATGCTGGACGGGGCCGTGCAGACGGCCGCGACAGCAGACCGCAGCGCGTGGTCGGGCGGCACGTTTGGCCTGGTTTTACAGCGCAAGGCGACGCTTGCGCGCACAGCGACCTGGATTGCGGGCGCCTCGCAGCAAAACGTGGCCGGCGACAGCGGGCTGAGTGTCCCTCAAGCGCCGGAACTGGCGGATCTGAGCTTGCCGAAGGCGCCGAAGCCCGGATTCTGACGTGATCAAGTCCAGGTCAATTTACGCCACGATTTCAGGGATCTGAACAGACCCCCCCTTCGGCCAAACCCATGATTCGCGGTGTTACCGGACACACCGCACCTGCGCGTTGTTCGCCGCCGACTCCGGCAGCGATTCGCCAACAGCGAAGTACACCGCCCACACGATCTTGGTTGAACCCGCCAGCGGCGTCGCCGAAAAATAGGTGTTGGTCTGGGTTATTGGAAACGCGGTGCCATCGATGGGTGGGCTTATCTTTTGCACATCCACAATCCCGCGCAACTCGGTCACCGTCGGCATGCGCCAGCCGCTGCCCTCCAGCTGCAGCGCAGCGCAGTACTCTGTGGCCTTCTGCCAAGTCTGGGTGTTGGTCAGGATGTCGCGCTGCCAGGTCAGCTTGGTCCAGTTGTCCGCGACGGTGCCGCCGGCCGGGCTCACCACAAAGCGCGGCGCGGGCGCGGTGTTGAGGCCGCCGCGCACGCAGCGGACCTCCCGACTGCTGGTGACCGAATTGCTGTAAACGTCGCCCGCGTTGAACCACACATTCCATGCGCTGGTGGTGGAGCTTGCGCGCAGCGACGCCGACCAGTACGAGCCGGCTTTGGTGCCCGCAAACGCGCTGGTGTCGATGAGCAACCCCGGTCCCACAACCGTGTAGTCCAGCAGCGACGACAGCTCCGCCAACGACGGCAAGCGCCAGTCTTTGTGGCCGCCGAGCGCCAGGCCGTTGCAGTAGGCCTTGGCGTTGGTCCAGTTGTGGGCTTGTGGCGCGATGCCTTGCTGCCACATCAGCTGTGTCTGCGCGTCCAGCACCACCTTGTCGCCCCCCAAGACCTGCACGGTGTACACGCCCGCCGGCTGAATCGGCCGCGTGCCCCACACAGGGCCAAGCGCCGAGCAGACCGACTTGGCGGCGCCATCGACATCGACAGTGACCACGTCGAAGCCGGCGCCGCAGACCGCGCATGCACCAGCCGCGCACACGCCATTGGGTAGCGCCGTGCAGGGCTGGCCATCGGCCTTGGCGGCATCGAACATGCAACCACTTGTGGGCGCGCAGCTGTCGGCAGTGCACGGCTTGTTGTCGCTGCAGACCAAGGGCTTGGCGTTGCCCTTGCACGCGCCGGCCTGGCAAGTTTCGCCGACCGTGCAGGCGTCGCCGTCGTTGCATGCCAAGGTGGTGGGCACGTGTTTGCAACCAGTCTTGGCCTCACAGCTGTCGTCGGTGCACGGGTTGGCGTCGTCGCATGCCAATGCCGCGCCGGCGGTGCACTTGCCGTTGGCGCAACCGTCTTGCGCTGTGCACAGGCTGCCGTCGGCGTCGCAGGGCTTGCCGTTGGCCAGCGTCGTGCAGCCTTTGCTGGCGTCGCAGGCATCGTCGGTGCACAGGTTGCCGTCGTCGCAGGTCTTTGGACTGCCAGCGACGCACGAGCCGCCGCTGCACGCGTCGCCGACGGTGCACACGCTACCATCGGCGTCGCACGGCTTGGCGGTGGGCACGAATTGGCAGCCGGCCTGGCTGTCGCAACTGTCGTCGGTGCAGGGTTTGGCGTCGGCGCACGTCACCACTTTGCCGGCCTGGCAGGCCTTGGCGAGACAGGTGTCGGGCTTGGTGCACGCCGAGCCGTCGTCGCAGGGTGCGCCGTCCAGTGCCTGCACGCTGCAAACGCCGCCGACGCAGAACTCGGCCGTGCACCCGTTGCCATCGCCACACGCCGCCGCCGTCGCACACGAAACGCAGCCGGGCAGGGCCACCGCCGAGCAACCCTTTGACTTGTCGCAGGTGTCGGTGGTGCATGGGTTGGCGTCGTCGCACACTACGGCGACCCCGGCGCCGCAGGTACCGCCTTTGCAAGTGTCACCCGCTGTGCACGCGTCGCCATCGCTGCATCCGGCCACATTGGGTGTCGCCGCACAGCCCAAGCCCACGGCGCACGCATCGTCGGTGCACGGGTTGCTGTCGTCGCAGAAGAGTTGGCCGCCGGGCTTGCACTGGCCGCCCGCACAGGTGTCAGCCACGGTGCACACGTCGCCGTCGGTGCAAGTCGCCGCAATGGGCGTATGCACGCAGCCGGTGGCGTTGTTGCAGGCGTCGGCGGTGCACGGGCTGTTGTCGTCGCACGAGGTCGCGGCGCCGGGCAGGCAGGCTCCGCTGGCTCCGCAGTGGCTGGGTGCGACACAGGCGTTGCCGTCGGTGCAGGTCGATCCGGCTGGCAAGGTCACGGTGCTGCACTGGCCGTCGACCGGGTTGCATTTGTGGTGCACGCACGCCGTGTCGAGGCCGGTCTGGCAGGCGACCACGGTCTTCGCGTTCACCGCGCACTGCTTGGTCACCTTGTCGCAGTAGAGCGTGCCATTGCAGGCGTCGCCGTCGTCCTTGCTCGCACATTCTGCGTCGGTCTGGCAGGCGCACACATTGGCTCCCGCTGCGCACTTGCCGCCGTTGCAGGCGTCAGCACCAGTACAGGCATTGCCGTCGGCGTCGCACGGGGCACCATCGGTGACGGGCTTGGGTGCGCAGGTGCCGGTTTTGGGTTCGCAGGTGTTCTTGCTGCACGCGGTGTCCAGCCCCGTTGGGCACACCACCACTTTGGTCGGGTCGAGCAAGCAGGTCGCCGTCGCCTTGTGGCAGTAGAGCGTGCCGTTGCACAGGTTGCCGTCTTCGTACTTGGCGCAGTCGGCGGTGGCGGTGCATGCACAAGTGTTGGTGGGGCTGGCGCAGGTGCCGCTGGCGCAGGTTTCGCCGGCCGTGCACACGTTGCCGTCATCGCACGGTTTGCCGGCGTTGATGGGCGATGGCGCGCACAGTCCGGTGGTGGGCTGGCAGGTGTTCTTGCTGCACGCGGAGTCTGCGGCAGTGGGGCAGTACACGACCGTCACCGGGTTGACCTGGCAGACCTTCTTGGCCTTGTTGCAAAACAGGGTTCCGTTGCACAGGTTGCCGTCTTCGAGCTTGGCGCAGTCCGCAGTGGATGTGCACTGCGCTGCGACCACGCCCTGGCCGCAGACCCCAGCGACGCAGGTTTCGCCGCTCGTCGCTGCCAGCTTGTCGTCACAGGGCAGGCCGTCGGCCAGGTTGGCGGTGGCGCACGTTGCCGCCGTGGCGGGTGCCACTGGCTCCTGGCAGGCGGTGGTCTGGCAGGGCTCGGTGTTGACCGGGCAGGTGACGACCGATGTGGCGTCGAGCTTGCAGGCGTGCGCCTTGGTATCGCAAACGAGCTTGCCGTTGCACAGTTTGCCGTCGTCCTGCGCCGCGCAGTCGGCGTCGCTCTTGCAGGCACACACGCCCTCGTCGGTCTGGCCGTCGCAGTCGTCGTCCAGGTCGTTGCACGCTTCACTGACTGCGGCCGGCGCGTCGCAGGCGGACAGGCCGCCGTCGCCGCAGCTGCGCTTGCCCGGGCAGCTGCCAAAAGGGTTGGACGACGCGCAAGCCGTGGTGGCCTTGCTGGTCTTGGCGAGCGCGCTGCAGGTGCACGGTGCGCCATTGGCCGGTCGGCATTGCAGGCCGCTCGCGGTGGCGACACAGTCCGCGCCGGTCGGGCAGTCGCCTGCGGTGGCACAGCCAATGCCGCAGAACGACCCTGCGGGTCCATCGGCAACGCAGCGGGCGCCAGTTTCGCCCAAAGCCTGGCAGTCGGCGTCTTGGGCGCAGGGGGCGCACAGCAGGGCGTCGCGCGGCAGGCACACCGTTGCGGGGCCGCCGCCCGGGTGAGGGCCGCACTTCCAGGACTGCGGGCAATCGGCTTGCTTGATGCAGGCCATGCTGCACACGCTGCCGGCGAAGCCGGGGACGCACAGGCCGCTCGAGCACTCTGGGTTCGAAGTGCACGGCTTGCCGACGTCAGCGGGGCCGGCGTCTTCGGATTCTGGGCCGTGGGCGATGTCGGCGGTGGTGTCGTCGGTTGGTGCGTCGGCAGGTGCGGCGTCGGTGAACGCTGCTGGTTTGGCGTCGGGTGCTGGGCTTGCGGGGGCGTCGCCGCAGGCGGCTAGCAGCAAAACCCCGGCCGCCCGAATTGAGACGGCGACGCATGGGTCGGTGGGCGGTCGCCACAACTGGCTTGGGAAAGTCATCGCGATTTCTGCTCCTGCGGTCAGTCCCCAATCGGGGCGCCTTGGCGTACTGCGGGGTGTGGACCAGCTGGCATCAGGTCAGTCGCGCACACACCGCACATTGTGGGTCTGGGCCCCGGTCGAGTACACAATCGCCCCACCCGAAAACGTCACCACCCACACATCGACTGCACTTCCGGCCCGCGGCGTAACCGACCAGTACGTCCCCTTCACGGCGCCCACAAACGCGGTCTGGTCGATAGTCGGCGCATTGCCGGCGTAGTCGACCAGCCCATGCAACTCGCGCACCGTTGGCAAGCGCCAACCGGCGCCCTCCAAGCTCAGCCCCGCACAGTGGTCTTTGGCCGCCTGCCACAGCATCACGCCACCGGTCGCCTGGCGCTGCCAGTGCAATTGCGTCCACTTGTCCGTCGCCACCCCGCCAGCGGCGGACAGCGCATACCGAGCCGCCACGGCGCCTACGCCGCCAGCGCGCACGCACCGCGTCTGCATGAGGTTCTTGGTCTCGTAGTATTGCAAGCTCCCCGTCTCAAAGTGCATGCACCAGGCGGTGGCGGCGTCGCCTAGAAAGGGCGTCGTGGACCAGAATTCCGCGGCAGGCGTGCCCACAAAGGCGGCGTCGATGGCCGGACCGGGGAACGCCACGCTGTAGTCCGCGACCGTCGCCAGTTCATGAGCCGATGGCACCCGCCAATCTGTGAACGTGCCGATGACCAGCCCGTCGCAATACCCCTTGGCGTTGGCAAGGTCTTTGATGACAGGCGCCGTTCCCTGCTGCCACATCAGCTTGGTTTGGCTGTCGAGCACGACCTTGCCGCCCGCGACGTCTTGCACGGTGTACACGCCGACGGGCTTGATCGGTCGCTGGCCCCACACCGGCCCCGTCGCCTCGCACGCCTTGGTCGGCTCGCCCACGACGTCGACCGAGACGGCCGCGTAGCCGGCCCCGCACTGGCACGTGCCGCCCTTGCATACGCCGTTGGGCAACTCGCCACAGGTTGCGCCGTCGCTCTTGCTGCCGTCATGGACGCAGCCCTTGGCCGGGTCGCAGCTGTCGGCCGTACAACTCAACTGGTCGTCGCAGGCTGTCGGGGTCGTCGGGCCGCCGCACTTGCCTGCCGTGCAGGTTTCGCCGGTGCTGCAAGGGTTGCCGTCGTTGCAGGGCTTGGTGTTGTTCGCCGCTGCGCAACCGGTCTTGGGTTCGCAGGCGTTGTCGGTGCAGGCGTTGCCGTCGTCGCAGGCGGCGGGGCCTCCCGGCGTGCATTTGCCGCCTGCACACTGGTCGGCGGTGCATGGGTTGCCATCGGCGTCGCAGGCCTTGCTGTTGGCGGTCGCACTGCAGCCAGTCTTTGCGTTGCAACTGTCGTCGGTGCAGGAGTTTTTGTCGTCGCACGTGGCAGCCGGCGCGGTGGTGCAGCCGGTCTTGGCTTCGCAAGCGTCAACCGTACAGGCGTCGCCGTCGTTACACGCTTTGGGGGGACCGGCTTTGCACGCGCTGGCCGCGCAGCTGTCGCCGGTCGTGCAGGCGTTGCCGTCCTCGCATCCCTGGCCCTCGACCGCTGCGAACTGGCATAAGCCCGATACGCAAAACTCAGAGGTGCACACGTTGCCATCCTGGCACGCCCCACTGTTGGCGCAGGGCGTGCACCCCGACAAGGCGGCGTGCTTGCAACCGCTTGCTTTGTCGCAGCTGTCGGTGGTGCAAGCGTCCTTGTCGTCGCAGCCAGCAGCGGCTCCGCCAAGGCAAGCCCCGCCAAGGCACGCATCGGCCAGCGTGCAGGCATTGCCATCGGTGCAGGTGGCCGCATTGGGCAAAGCGGTGCAGCCCTTGAGCTTGGCGCAAGCGTCGTTGGTACACGGGTTGCCATCGTCACAGGCGATTGCTGTGCCGGCTTTGCAGGTGCCGTCCGTGCAAGCGTCGCCAGCGGTACAGGCATCGCCGTCAGTGCAGGTGGCCGCCGCCGGGCTGTGCACGCAGCCAAGCTTGCCGTCACAGGTGTCCAAGGTACACGGGTTGGCGTCGTTGCAGGACTTCACATTGCCCGGCGTGCACACGCCAGCCGCGGTGCACAGGCCGGCCGAAAGGCACGCGTCGCTCGCACTGCACGTCGTGCCGACCGGCAACGCGACCGGGCCGCACTGGCCGTCGATAGGGTTGCACGTTGCGACAAGGCATGCCGTGTTTTGGCCGGTCGCGCACTGAACCACCGTCGTCGGGTTGACCAGGCAGGTACCCGCTGCTTTGTCGCAGTACAGCGTGCCGTTGCACAGGTTGCCGTCTTCTTTGCTCGCGCAGTCGCCGTCGACCTTGCACGCGCACACATTGGAGTCGGCTTTGCACGCACCGGCCTGACAGGTATCCGCGGGTGAACAGGTGCTGCCATCGGCATCGCAAGGCACGCCATTGGCGACGGCGGTCATTGCGCACTGCCCGGTCGTGGGCACACAGGTATTGAGGCTGCAGGCTGTGTCTTTGCCACTTGCACAGGCGATGACCGTAGCCGGGTTCACCACGCATACCGCCTTGGCCTTGTCGCAAAACAGCGTGCCATTGCACAGGTTGCCATCCTCGCTGGCGTTGCAGTCGCTGTCCTTGCTGCACTTGCAGGTGTTGGCGGCCGCGCTGCAGGCGCCTTTGTCGCATGCTTCTCCTGCGGTGCAGGCAAAGCCGTCGTCGCACGCCTTACCCTGGTTGACCGCTGTCATCGCGCAGGCGCCGCTCGCAGGAACGCACAGGTTCTTGCTGCACAACGTGTCGCTGCCGTCGGGACACTTGACCGCCGTCGCCGGATTGACCTGGCACAGTTTGGTCGCTTTGTTGCAGAAAAGCGTGCCGTTGCACAAATCGCCATCCTCATACTTGGCACAGTCGGCGCTGACCGTACACGGCACGACCACCACCCCTTGGGTGCAGGCGCCAGCCGAACAGACCTCGCCCGTGGTGCTGGCCAATCCGTCGTCGCATGGGGTGCCGTCCGCAACCGGAAGCGACTTGCAAACGGGTGACGTCTCAGGCGCTTGCGGTTCAACGCAGGTCGCCACGGTGCAGGGCAGCATCGACAGTTGGCACTTGACTACGCTCGCCGGGTTCAGGGCGCAGGCATGCGTCACAGGGTCGCAGTACAGTGAGCCATTGCAAAGCTTGCCATCTTGCTGCGTCGCGCAGTCGGCATTGGACTTGCAGGCGCACACGCCGTCGTCGGTTAGGCCGTCGCAGTCATCGTCGACACCATTGCATTGTTCGGGCGAAGCCTTGTTTGCGGTGCTGCACGTAGCCGACGCGATGGTGGCGCACACCACCTCGCCACCACCGCAGACACCAGCGCCGCAAACTTGACCCACAACCAGCGCGTTGCCGCCCGCGGGGTTCTGCCAGGCGAACGCCTCGTCGGTGGCGCCATCGCAGTCGTCGTCTTTGGCATTGCAAGCCTCAGCGGCCGGCGGCAGGGCGTCGCAGGGACCAAGCCCGGCCGGTCCACAAGCGCGAAAACCGCTGCATTGTCCAAGGGTGTTGGCGTTGGCGCATGTCGTGGCAAGTCCCTGATCCTTCGCATACGCCGGGCACGTGCAAAGCGTCCCGGCGGCGGGACGACACAGTTTCTTGCCCGAGGACGTGTCGCAGCCAAAACTGCTGGGGCACTGGTTGCCGTCTGTGCAGGCGATGGCACAAAACGAGCCTGCGGCGCCCGCCGAGACACATTGCGCGGCCGGGTCGCCCAAACGGTGGCAGTCCGCATCTTTAACGCAAGGGGCACACAGCAGCGCATCAGCGGGCGCGCACCACGCGTCGCCGCCACCCTCCGCAGACCTGCACGCCCAGCCACTGGGGCAATCGGCCGGCCCGTTGCAGCTTTTGCTGCACAATCTGCCGGCAAAAGCCCAAGCGCAGTTGCCGCTTTGGCAGTCGCTGTCGCCATTGCACGGTTTGCCAAAGTCCGCTGGACCGACGTCGGAGGTTGCGGCCACGTCTGGCGCTGCGTCGGTGGCGGCCGCGTCCGCCGCAGAGGCCTTTGGCGGCGAAGTGCCAGCACCATTGTCGCCGCAACCTGCCAATGCCGCGCCCAAGGCCAAGAGGCCCGCAAGGCCACCGCCACAGCCGACCGGCAAGGCCATCGGCTTGAATAATCGCCTCGTCACTTCAAGCCCCTGCCGCATGGTCCGTCATGCATGATCGGAAGCGACCAGATTTGTAGCGTGATTTCGGGCATCTGAACAGACCCCCCCATAGATCAAGACGCGGCCGTCCACCAGTTTTCAAGCACTTGCGCGTCAGTCAGGGCCAACGCGCGGTCGGCATCGCGGTGCACCGAAAACCGCAGCGCCGCGTCGCGCACCGACCCGGCCAGGCCAAGCCAAGCGCACAGCTCGGCAGCGGCGTCTTGCGGCGGGCGACCTGCCAACTTGGCGGCGTTGGTGACCTTTTTGCGCAGCGCCGTCCACAGGAACAGAACAGAGCCGTTCATGTCCGCGCAGACCTTGCGGAATTCAGCGGGCACATCAGCGTCGAACTGCACCATCCACTCGCCAAAGCCGGGCGTTTGCGTCGCCTTCCAGACCGCCGCGAAGAAGCCGCGCTGGGCCCGATGGTGCGCCGGGTCGAAGTAGTGCGCCGCGTGACACAGGTCGTGCAGCGCAAACGCAAACGGCGTCGGCTCAAGGCCGCAGTCGGCGTCCGGCGGCAGCAGCGACAGCCACCGCCAGCCCTGGCTCTGGCCGCGCAGCAGCTGGTCGGGGGACGGCATCGCGTCGGTCAGGCGCAGGTCCACTTCGCCGCGCTGCCAGCGGGTCAGCACCTGGGCGACATGGGCCTGGATGCGGAACACGTGCCGATGCGCCAACGTGTCCCAGGCCTGGGTTGCCCACGAGGCATCTGAGGCCGCCACTTCCAGCGGCGGGTCGCGCCGACCTTGCAGCCACGACGAGCGCGCTTCGGCTTGCGCGTGGGCGAACAGCCACGCAACGGCGACGTCCGCCGGCCGCTGGCACTGCTGCAGCCCGTCAACAGCCGCTAGCTGCCACGCAGCGGCGTAGTCGGGCCCTGAGGCGGTACCGGCGAAGGCCACAGCAACAGCGTAAAAGGGCGTGTCTACGCCCGCTTGCCCAGCATCGACTCGGTGCCCACGATGAGCTTGTAGCGATCGCGGGCGACTTGCACGATGTTCTGGGCAAACTCGGGGTAGATCTTGAGCACCCGCCGAAAGTCAGCGCCGTCCAGGCTGTAGAGGTCGCAGTCGGTGGTCGCCACCACGTCGGCCGTGCGCGGGCTGGCTAGCAGCAGGCTCAACTCGCCAAAAAAGTCGCCCTCCGCCAGAGATTTGAGGACCGCGCCGTCCGGGGCGCGGACCTCGACCTTGCCGCGCACAAGCAGATACATGTCGGTGCCCGGCTCGCCTTTGCGCACGACGTAGTCGCCATTGGCCTTGGCCAGAGGCTTCAAACACAGCGCGAGGCCATGCAAGAACGCTTCGCTGGTGCCGCTAAACAACGGCACCTTGCCCAGAATCGTCGGGTTCACGACTTCGAGCCACTTGCGGCCGTCGCGCTCCATGAACTGAAACGACGCCCGCGGGCCCCAGGTGCCGGTGGTGTAGTTCGGGAAATCGGGCGGTTGGCTTTGCGTCCATGCATCGAGCATGGGCTGGGCAATCCGCCATGCCGCTTCCACGAGATCCGAGCGCGAAAACAGCGATGCGTCGCCGGTCATGCAGTTGTAGATGAGCACCTCGTAGCCGGTCGAGCGCTGAGCCTCAAAGTTGCTCTGGTAGTCGAAGCGCATGTTGACCGGCTGCAGCATCATGCCGGGGCCCGGGCTTTTGGCCTGGAAGCGCAGTTCGACGCCCTGGGCCGGCTGGATGTGGAAAATCAGCTGGTTGGGCTCGATTTCCTCGACCTCCGGCGTGTCACGAAACAGCACCTCCGGCGCTTTTTTGAACTGCACCAGGATCTCGGTCGCGCGCGTCCACAGGCTTTTGCCGCTGCGCAGGTAGACCGGCACACCCTCCCAGCGCCAGTTGTCGATGTACAGCTTCATGGCCGCAAAGGTCTCGGTGCGCGAGTCGTCGGCGACCTCTGGCTCGTCGCGATAGGCGATGACCGGCGTGCCGTCCGGCTTACTGCCGGCGCCGTACTGGCCGCGAATGGTGTAGTTGTCGATGTCTGCCGGCTTGTAGATACGCACCGCGTCCAGCACTTTGAAGCGCTCGTTGCGTACGGCGTCCGGCTTGAGCGAAGTCGGCGGCTCCATGCACAGGTAGGCCAGCAGCTGAAACATGTGATTTTGAATCATGTCGCGCAGCACACCCGACGACTCGTAATACTTGCCGCGGCCCTCGACGCTCACGGTTTCGGCGACCGTGATTTGGATGTGGTCGATGTGGTGCTTGTTCCACAGCGGCTCGAAAATGCCGTTGCTGAAGCGAAAGGCCAGGATGTTCTGGACCGTCTCTTTGCCGGTGTAGTGATCGATGCGAAAGACCTGGTCCTCGCTCCAGTGCGCCAGCAGTTGCTTGTTCAATGCCAGCGCCGACGGCAGGTCGTGGCCGAACGGCTTCTCGACGATGACGCGCCGCCAGGCCGCGCCCGCTTTGCACAGCCCCGCGCCGTCGAGCATCTGCGACACCAGGCCAAACAGCGACGGCGGAATTGCGTAGTAGAACAGCAGGTTGTCGCACGTCCCCGCGGCCGCTCCGACCTCTGCGCACACCTGGCCCAGGCGCTCAAACGCCGCGGCGTCATTGAACTTGCCTGGCGTGTAGTGGATGCGGCGCACCAGGTCTGCCCACGCGTCTTCGACAAACACCTTGCGCGTCGAGAACTTGCGGATGTCCGCCGAAAGCCGGTCGCGAAACACTTCGCTCGTCAGGTCGTCCATTGCCATGCCGACGATGCTGGTGCGCGGGTCGAGCAGCCCGTCGCAGTGCAGGTTGTAGAGCGCGGGCATCAGCAGCCGCTTGGTCAGGTCGCCCGAGGCGCCAAAGATGACCAGCACGCACGGGTCGGCCGGGTCGTCTTTGGTGGGCACACGCAGTAGCGGCGTCGGGTCGGTCATGGCGGCTCCGGCTTACCTTGCGCGGTTTTGAGCGCGGTGGTCGAGGCGGCCATCGTGCGCCGGGTGAGCGGCGGCGTCAATGGGCGGACGGTGTCAGGTGCGCTGCCAGCGCGGCGCGGGTTGGCACCTCCGGCCCTGCCCGCAGCATGTCGGAAACCGTCCCGCACCACGTCACCTGGCCACCGGCAGCACCGGCGCCCGGACCCAGGTCGACCAACCAGTCCGCCTGGGCCATGATGTCGAGGTGGTGCTCAATCACGACCAAAGTGTCACCCCGCGCCACCAGGTCGCGCAGCACGGTCAGCAGCTTGTCCACGTCGTGCAGATGCAGCCCAGTCGTTGGCTCGTCCAGCACGTACAGCGTCTCCGCGCGGCGGCGCTTGGCTAGTTCGGTCACCAGCTTGAGTCGCTGCGCTTCGCCGCCCGACAGCGTGTCGCTCGACTGACCGAGCGTCAGGTAGCCAAGTCCCATGCGTTCGCATAGCCGGAGCGGCTCGGCAACGGCCCGCAGCGCCGCAAAGTGCAGCGCGGCCTCGGCCATCGACATCGCCAGCACCTGCGCCAGGTTCTTGCCCTTGTAGCCCACGCCGAGCACCCGCGCGCCGTAGCGCTGACCCTGGCAGGCCTCGCACGGCACCGCCACCGTCGGCAGAAACGACATCTCGACGCGAATCTGCCCGGTTCCCCCACAAACCTCGCAGCGACCGGCGCCGGCGTTGAACGAAAAGTCCGACGCGGTCAGCCCCGCCACCTTGGCGTCGGGCAGCGCGGCATAGGTCTGGCGCAGCGTGTCGAATACGCCCATATAGGTTGCCGGGCACGACCGTGGGGTGCGGCCAATCGGCGCCTGGTCCACCACAGCCACCGCCCCGAGGCCATCCAGGCCTGCTACGGTGCCCAAGTTCGCCGCCACCGCCGCGGCGCCGCCCCCCGCGACCCAAAGCTTTGCCGCCTGCACCAGCACGTCGCGCACCAACGTCGACTTGCCAGAGCCCGAGACGCCGGTAACGACGTTCAAGTGGCCGCGCGCAAACCGCGCCTCGTCGCCGCGCAGGTTGTGCAAGGTCGCGTTTCGCACTGAAACTATTGTTGTTTCGCTGCTTGCAAGCTTGCCCGCGTCGCGCGGCCGCAAACCCGGTGCCAGGCGCAGCGCCGCACCCGTCGGCGAAGTGTGCGCAGCCAGCAGCGCCGGCACCGTGCCTTGAAACACCAGCTCGCCACCGCTGTGGCCGCCGCCGGGGCCGAGCTCAATCACGTGGTCGGCGCGGCGGATCGTCTCTTCGTCGTGTTCGACTACCAGCAAGCCGTTGCCGCGCGCCCGCAGCTGGTCCATCGCGTCGAGCACGCGCGCGTTGTCGGCTGGGTGCAGGCCAATCGTCGGCTCATCGAGCACATACAGTACGCCGCGCAGGTTCGATCCCAGCTGCGCGGCCAGCCGCAGTCGCTGGCTTTCGCCGCCGGACAGCGTCAGCGCCGCCCGACCCAGCGGCAGGTAGTCCAGGCCCACTTGCGCCAGAAAGGTACAGCGACCGCGCAAGTCCGCGACAATCGGCGCCGCCACTAGGGCGTCGCGACCCGCAAAACCCAGCGTGTCCAGCCAGCCCATCAGCTGCGAGGGCCCCTGGTCCAGCGCTTGCGCCAGGTTCTTGCCGCCCACCTGGACCGCAAGCGCTTCCGGACGCAGCCGTGCGCCCTGACAGGTCGGGCACACATCGAGCGCGCGCTGCGGTTGCAGGTCCAGGCTCTCGCCACCGTCGGCCAGCCCGGCCTTGGCCAGCGCTTCGCTGGACTTGGGGTCCGCATCGGGGTCGTGCAGCACGGCCTTGGGTGGCTCGCGCATGCCGGTGCCTTCGCACTTGGGACACCATCCGGCCGGCGACGTAAACGAGAACAGGCGCGGATTGGGCGGTTCCACGGCGATGCGGCAGGTTGCACAGTGGCGGTCGGTGCTCCACACGTGCACGGAGGCGGCACCGCGCCGATGACTCGAGACGCAGCGCGAGCCGGCCGTGCCGTCGCCGAGCCTGAGCGCATCCTGAACTGCCGCGACCAGCGTTTCAGTCGAGGCTTCGGGCCGCAGCAACGCGACGACGAAGTCCAGGTCGTGGATCTGCTGACGTCCCAGTTGCGGTACCGCCTGCAGACTGCACAGCGCGCCGTCAACCAGGATCCAGCTGTGGCCGTGCTGACGGGCGCGCTCGAGCACTTCCGCGTGGTGGCCTTTGCGACCGCGCACCGCCGGCGCTGTCACCGCAAAGCGCACATCCGCGCGGTGCACGCGCGCCATCTCGTCCGCAATGCCTGCCGCGGACTGCGCACCCACGACGCCGCCGCAGCGCGGGCACAACTGGGTGCCACAGCGCGCGAACAGCAACCGCAGGTAGGGCAGGGTGTCGGTCAGCGTGGCCACCGTCGACTTCGGCCCGCCGCGGGTGGTGCGCTGGGCGATGGCAACGGTCGGCAGCAGGCCGCGGATCGCGTCGACGTCGGGCGCCAGCGCGGGGGGCAGGTACTGGCGCGCAAACGGCGACAAGCAGTCCAAAAAGCGCCGCTGGCCCTCAGCAAACACCAGATCGAAGGCCAGCGACGACTTGCCCGACCCCGACAGTCCGGTCACCACGGTCAGGCAGTCGCGGGGCACATCCAGGCTTAGGCCCTTGAGGTTGTGGACCCGGGCGCCGCGCACCTCAATGACGCCTGGGTCGCGCTCCAGCACTTCGCCATCCTGCAAGCCCCCAGCCGCAACGTAGCGCTGCCGGTGCTTGTGGGCGCGCAGCGCTTTGGCCGTCGGCGACTCCAACACCTGCAGCAGGTCTTCGACCAGGCCCTGGTGCAACACATGGCCGCCGTCTGGCCCGCCGTCGGGCCCGAGCTCAACCACCCGATCCGCGGCGGCAATCACGTCGAGGTGGTGCTCAATGACGACCACCGTGTGGCCGGCGTCGGCCAATTCGCGCAGCGCGCGCAGCAGGCACGCGACGTCTTGCAAGTGCAGGCCCGTCGTCGGCTCGTCCAGCACGTAAAGCCCGTTCTGTAGCCGATCCGCCCCGCCTTGCAGGTGCCGAGCCAGCTTGACGCGCTGCAGTTCGCCGCCCGAAAGCGTCGACAGCGGCTGGCCCAGACGCAGGTAACCAAGGCCGAGGTCGCACAGCCGCTGGGCGGGCGCACACAGCGATGCGTCCGCCGCAAACGTCGCCACGACTTCGCTGGCGGTCGCATCCAAGAAGCGCGCGACATTCCAGCCGTGGTGGCGCACGTCGAGCACATCGCTGGCAAACCGCTTGCCCTGGCAGGTCTCGCAGGTCATGGCGACGTCGCTTAGGAATTGCATGTCCACGGTCTGGACGCCCAACCCTTCGCACGCCGGACAACGACCTTCGGCCTTGTTGAAGCTAAATGTCCCCGTCGAGTACCCGCGCTGAGCCGCCAGCGGGTCGGTCAACAAGCGCCGCCGCACGACATCCCACAGGTCCAGATACGTGGCACAGTTGGCGCGCGCACTGCGGGCCGGTGGCGTCTGGTCCACCAATGCCGCGGTGCGCAACGAAGTCGCACCTTCGACGCCAACATGCGCTTCGGGCGCATCCGCTTCCTGGCCGAGCGAACGGGCCGCCGCCCGGTAGAGCGTATCGACGACCAGCGTCGACTTGCCCGACCCCGACACGCCGCAGACGACGTTGAGCTGGCCGTGCGCGAACTGGACGTCATGGCCGCGCAAGTTGTGGCCGTTGGCGCCGCGAATCGTCAGCCATGCTGTTTCGCCTAACCTTTTTCCGGGTCGCGCCTGCGCTGCTGGCGGACTCGGCATCGTCACAGCGCCAACCAGAAAGCGGCCGGTCGGACTGTCGACAGCATCACACAGGCCGGCGGTCGGGCCGCTGTACAGCAGGTAACCGCCCTGTTCTCCAGCGCCCGGCCCCAGTTCGACGGCGCGGTCGGCGGCTAGAATCAACGCCGGATCGTGCTCGACCACCACCACCGTGTTGCCGGCGGCCTTGAGGCGTTCCAACACCCGCAAAAGTCGGTCGTTGTCGCGCGCGTGCAGCCCAATCGATGGCTCATCCAGGACATAGAGGACCTGACTCAAGCCGGTTGCGAGCGCCGCGACCAACTGCACGCGCTGCAGCTCGCCACCGGACAGCGTGCGGCCCTGGCGGTCAAATGTCAGGTAATGCAGGCCGATTTCGTCGAGCAGCGCAGCACGCCGCAACAAGTCAGCAAGCGGCAACGCCACTGCTTGCCGCGCCACTTCGTCCAACTGCAGGCCGCGCAGGCGCGCGACTACCTGGCGGACCGGCAGCGCCAGCCAGGCGGGCAGGTCCAAGCCGTCCAGACGCCACAGGCGGGCTTGCGCTTTGAGCCGCGTGCCCTGACACGCCGAACACGCAACGTAGGCCCGGTACCGCGCCAGCTGCACGCGGATGTGCATCTTGTACTGCTTGCTCTCCAGCCAACGGAACCAGCCGCGCACGCCCTCGAAGCGGCCACGTTTCTTGCCGGGTTCGCCGTCCAAAATGCGGGTGCGGTGCTCGACCGGCAGCAGGCGCCAGGGCGTATTGACGTCGATGCCCGCAGCGGCGCAGTGGCGCAGCATGTCGCGGAGCTCGCTGCGGGTGCTGTCGGTCGTCCACACGCGAACGGCGCCGAGCGCCAGGCTCAGGTCGCCGTCCGGGATGGCCCTGTCGATGTCCAGGCCGGCGACGCGCCCAAAGCCGTTGCAGCTCTCGCAGGCGCCGACCGCGCTGCTCGCGCTGAACAACTGCGGCGAAGGGTCGCCGACTTCGGTGCCACAGGCCGTGCAGCGGCGTGCGGTGGCGGCACGCAGCCAGGCAAACGCGCCGCTGTGGCCAAGCAGCCGCCAGCTGCCGCCTGTCACTGCGGCTGCTTGGACAAACACCGAACACAACCCTGCTCCGCGGCGCAGACCCTCGGCCAGCGAGTCCAGCAACCGCGGCCGTTCGGCAGCGTCGAGCCGCATGCGGTCTTGCACGACCTCAACTGCGCGGCCGATGCGGTCTGCGGTCAGTAGCTGCGCGAGATCCACAGTCTCGCCTGCCTCAAAGGCCCGGTGGTAGCCGCCCTGTGCCAGCGCCGCCAGGCTGCCGCGGGCGGACTCCGTGGACAGCACCGGCAGCGCAAACGTGACGACAGCACGCTGTCCAGCGTAGCGCTGCAACAGGTCGTCGGCCAGAACCGCCAGCGGCTGCCTTGCGACACTGCCGCCGCACTTGGGGCACGACGGGCTCGAGGCGTGGGCAAACAGCGCTCGAAACAGCTCACCCGCGTCGCACAGCGTCGCCACTGTCGAACGCGCCGAGCGCAACCCGCGACCCTGACGCAACGCCACTGCCGGCAAGATGCCGGCGATGTCGTCGACAGCTGGCCGGTCCATGCGCTCAATGAACTGACGGGCATAGCTCGACAGGCACTCGACGTAGCGCCTCTGGCCCTCTGCGAACAGGGTGTCGAACGCCAGCGACGACTTGCCGGAGCCCGAGACGCCGGTAATGACCGTCATCTGGCCGTGGGCAATGTCGAGGTCGAACCCGCGCAGGTTGTTCTGGCGAACGCCGCGCAGGCGAATTGCGGCGGTGTCGGCGGCGCAGGTGGGCATCGTCAGCGGCACGATGCGGTCGCAGTGCGGGCATGACAGCCCGCCGACAACCGCTGGCGCGATGGCCTAGCCGTAGCGGTGGCCGAGGTACATCTTGGCCTGGCGGCGCCACCAGCCCCACTCGTGGTCGACGTCCTTGCCCCACAAGTCCATGCGGTTGCTAATGCCCTTGCGGTTGAGCATCTCCGACAGCCGTTGGGTCTCTTGCCAGTTACCGTCTTCCCAGGGACCGCGCCCGCAAACCAGGTCCAGGTGGGTGTGACGGCGGATGCGCTCCAGCAGGTCGCCGTCGAGGCCGCCGACGTACGCGAGCGGGTTGTTGAAGTACACGTCCAGCGACTGCAACGGATTGAAGTCGCGCACGTCGTACCGACCCGACATGCACAGCGCATACCGAAAAACCTCGGGTTGCTTGAGTGCGAAGTTGGCGGAGTACAGCGCCCCGAGGCTGGTTCCGGTGACGCCAAACGTGATGTCTTTGCTGCGGCAGTCGTCGCGCAAAAACGGCACCAATTCCTCGCCGACGAAGCGCTCGTACGCCAGGTGCCGACCGATACGCCACGCCGGGTCCAGGTCTTTCTTGGTCCAAGCTTCGCTGACGTTGCTCTCAACGCAGTACACCTTGAGCTTCTTGGCCGAAATGAGCGGCGCGAGCACGTCGATCATGCCCTGGGCTTCCCACTCGTGGGCCATGCCCGCGGCGGACGGGAAGACCAGCAGCGGCGCCCCATAGTCGCCGTACTGCCACAGATACAGCTGGCGGCCCATGTGCTGGCTAGGGACGAGGTGCGGCTTCTTGAACACAGCGGGCCTCCGGACGGGCGGCCGGTTATCGCATTGGCCAGCGGTCGGCGCAAGGGGGCGCTTGGGCAAACGCCCCCGCTGCCCAGGCCCCTGCACTTTGGACGGCTTGCGACATAGTTGCGACATAGTTGGACGATCCCCCCCATTGTTCAAGCCGCTGACTACATTGAAATCTCCCCGGCGCGACGGCGCCAATTCTGCTGTGCGCTAGACGGTATCGCCGAGCACCGCCGGCTTGCCGGCCTCGCGCGCCAACCGCCCCAATGGCGCGACCGCTGCAAAGGTCCACAGCGGAAACTGGACCGACTTGGCGCGTTTGCCCCGCAGCGCCCGCTCAGCTTGCTTCTCGAGCGCTCTGCGCGCATTGGCGTGCGCCTGCCGAATGGCCTTGTAGGCGTCGCGGTATCGCGCCAGCTGCGCCTGGCTATCGGCGTAGGCTTCGGGCCGGCGCTGTCGCTTGTGTTCCGTCTTCTTGGGACGCGGGCGCGGCATCTGCATCCACGCTTTCTGCGCGTCGGTAAGTGCGGATGCAGTGGCTGGTTCGCCAGCAGATGCGGGCGCTTGAACAATCCCCCCCTCCGCGCCAGTGCCCTCCGCGCCAGTGCCTGTGCTCTTACGCAGGGCGAAGCGCTCGGTGGCCACTTCGCCGATTGCGCGGTAGCGGCTTCGAAGCTCGGATTCGGGCAAGGCCTCCCAGCCCGGCAGCGGCGACACTGCAACCGCCTGCTCCGTGGTGTAGGTGTCGTCGGGCTCCGGTCCGTCCTTGCGTCGCGCGTCCAGGGTCTTGCGGCGATGCGCAAAGTGCTTGCCGACCACCGGCTCGCCGTACAGCAGGGCGCGGTTCGTGTTCGCTCCGGGCCAGTTGTCCAGTGTCCAGCAGCGATCCACCTTGACGGCCTGCGCCATGATGTACGCGACGCGCTCGGCCAGGCACTTGTCCCCGGCGATGATCGGCGTGACATCGCAGCGGCCGTTGAAGACGGGGCCGACGCGGCCTCCGACGCGGTTGGCGTAGCGCGCCATGTTGCCGTGCACATCGCATAAGAAATCTGCAAATGAATTAGGATCTTCAGCGCCAAAGATGCCGTGGTAGTGGTTGGACATGGCAAAGTAAGCGTAGACCCGAATGCCATGCTTTTTCTGAGCCAGGGCGATAATCGCGTTGAACGCTGCTGCGAAGCCGGGGTGCGCGACCGGGTCAAACAGGAACGCGCCACCGACGGTGCGGGCGGTTACCTCGAATAGCAACGCAGGACAATAGTAACGAATCGACATGGGATTGCCTCATCGGCGCGGCAGGTGCGCCGTCGACAAGGTGATCGGTTGGTGTCGCCAAATGCCGCGGCTAGACGCGAAAAAAACCTGGGCGGCGCCAGCGTTTGATCGAATTGGCCCTTTTGTTCGTCGTAAGTTCAGCCAGTTGAACAATGGGGGGGATCGCCAAACCCGTGATCAGACGTTGCGCTAGGTCAGTTTCAGCGGTATCGTCGCCTCCGGCGATCCATGCCACCGGAGGCAGCCATGTTCCGCATTGCCGCCGCGCTCGCTGCCGCAAGTGTGCTACTGGCCGTGCTTCGGCCCAGCGACTGTGCCGCCGAAATTCCAGAGCGCTGGCCACCTGCGGACGGCGGCGCGGTGAGTTCAGCGCGTGACCCAGGCTGGACACCGGCCGTCCTGCTCGCGACCGGCGCGCGTGGCAACGCTGGCAATGGCGAACCGTCGATCTGGTATGGAGCCCAGGTTCGAGCTCCAGGCGCTCAGCGGTACAGCGTTCTTGCCGAGGCGGGCGCAACACGCAGCCGCAGCGCCGTCTACGGGCCAGCGCCGTGCAACGGCTGTGCACCCCTGCTGAAAGGCCACGAGACCGAGCACACACCGTATTGGCGCGCCGGATTGGGCTACTTCGATGACCGCCTGGATGCCGTCGTCGGCCTGGGCAACCTCGGAGGCAGCCTCGACGGTTTTGCGCGCGCAACGGCCAGGTGGGGCCAGCGCTTCGTTCGTATCGGCATTCGCGACGGCTTCGACCTGGCGGTGCCGCAAGAACTGGCGCGTCTCGCCGGCGGAACGTACCTCGATGCCGGGCCATTTCCGATTGACGTCTCGATCTCGGCCATGGCGATGCGCAGCGCAGGGGTTGTCGAGCCGAACTTCGACATCGGGCTTGGCGCCACTTGGAGCGGTCTGCGCGCGACAGCTCGCGTGTCGACTACTTTGTTTACGGTGGCAGTCGGCTACTCGCCAGCCACAACGCCGAAGGCGCCCCGCGTCGCCGAGTTGATGGCTGAGCCCGTGCGCGCGGCCGCCGCGCCGGAGCCGGTTTTTGACGCCGTGCCGGCATTCAACGCCGTCGCCACCAAGGGCCGGGAATTGACGTTCGTGACCAAAGGGATGCCCACGGCGATGACTCGCTGTGTGCTCGTGCAGCGGCGCGACTTCTATCCAGAGGGCCGGCAAGTCGCGCTTTTGCGTTTTGCGTGCACCGATGGACTGCCGGAGGTCGATAAAGAGCCCTACGACGGACCGCAGCTGGTGCGAACGGGCTGCTACACGCTCGACGCGCAGGGGTTGTGGCGCGTTCCGGCATGTCCCGACACCAATCCAACGGGCCCGCTGCAGCGGCGCGTGCTGGTCGTGCCATCAGCAGCGTGGCTCCGTAACCCGAGCACGCGCTTTCACGATATGACGGCGCGCTATATGTCGACGCGAACGGTGCAGGTGGACGGCAAGCCTGTCACCGCCTATTGCGCCGCGCAGTTCCTTGAAGGACTGGACGAGGTGTGCGCTGCCGATGAGTTCGGCCTTTTGTGGGCACGGACCAAGGCCGGCCAGTCCGTCTCGCTGGCTGCGGTCGCAACGGCAGACGTCGCGGTCGAGGAGTACGGCCGCTTCGGTTCGCTGACCGGTGGCGACCTAGCGTGCAGCTTGTCGTCACCCTGCGCAGCAATTGGCCACTGTCACCATGTCGACGGCCGGTGTCTTGCACTAGGCAACGGCGACTGCGCGGCGGCGCAGTGCTGCTCAATCAATGGGGCTTGCACATCGAAGAACGGTGACTGTGTCGCCGCCGACGACGCCAGTTGCTCGGCGAGCGAAGTCTGCCGTGCGCGCGGGCGCTGCGCCGCCGTCGACGGTCGCTGTCGAACGACCCGGGCCGAGCATTGCGAAGGCGCCCTCGTGTGTCGCGACCACGGCCGGTGCGCGGTGCTTAGCGGTGAGTGCGTGGTCGGCAGCGACGCCGACTGCCAGCGCTCGAGCGGCTGTTTCTCGGACGGCCTGTGCGTGCGCCGCGGATTGTCCTGCGCGGCCCTGCAAGACGAGCATTGTGCCAAGTCTCTGGCTTGTGCCAGCGACGAGCGTTGCCGCGCCGAAAACGGCCGTTGTGTCCGATAGTTGAACAATGGGGGGGATGGCGCAACTGGTGGCGCAACTGGTGGCGCAACTTGCCGCAGCCAGGTCGCCTTGGTATGCTCAAAACGACCCGGCGCGCGCTGCGGTCGATCCTTCACTGCTGCGGAAAAACGCCCACGCGCCCGAGTGGTTGCACCATGACTTCGTCCATTCGCGCCGCGCTCGCGGCCCTCGCAGCGGTTTTCGTGTGCTTCGCCGGCCTTGTCGCATGCGAAAACGAAGCCACCACCGACCAGCCGGGCGCCAGCGACGCCAGCAGTGACGGGTCTGCTGGCAAATTGGGCGACCTCGGGCCGGGCACGGACACGGCGACAGCACCACAGTGCAGCGAGACGATGCCGTGTCCGCCACCCAAAGAGCAGTGCGTCGTCGTCGCGTGCCTGAGCGGCGCCTGCCAGGTCTCGCTTGCCGCCGACAGCACCGCTTGCGACGACAGCAACGCCTGTACGACCGGCGAATCCTGCATCGCAGGTAAGTGCCTGGGCGGAAAGCCAAAGACCTGCGACGATGGCAACCCGTGCACCACCGACTCGTGCGGAACCGAAGGCACTTGCAGCAACACCGCGGTGACCACGGCATGCGAAGATGGCAACGTCTGCACGCTCGGCGACGTCTGCAAGGGCGGCAGTTGCGTCTCAGGCACCGCCAAGCAGTGTGACGACGGCAACCCCTGCACGACCGACGGCTGTGACAAGGCGACGGGATGCACTTTTGCCAAGCAGACCGGTCCGTGCAGCGACAACAACGCGTGCACGGGTGGCGATGCTTGCCAGGACAGCGTTTGCGTCCCCGGCCAGGCGCTAAGCTGCGACGACAAGAATCCGTGCACGGTCGACACCTGCGACCCCAGCAAGGGCTGCGTCTCGCTTGCCGCCGGCGCAACATGCAGCGACAGCGACGCCTGCACCCAGGGTGACGCGTGTGCCGCCGGCGCCTGCGTCCCCGGCAAGAAGGCCGACTGCGACGACCAGAACCCTTGTACTGCGGATGCGTGCGACGGTTCGCTCGGCTGCACGTCGACGGCAAACGACGCGCTGCAGTGCAGCGACGACAGCGCGTGCACACCCGGCGACGCCTGCAATTCGGGCGTTTGCTTACCCGGCGCAACCACCACCTGTGACGACAGTAACCCGTGCACGACGGACAGCTGCGACCCCAAGGTTGGTTGCGTGTTCGCCCCCAACGCGCTGCCTTGCAACGACGCCGACGCCTGCACGCTTGGCGACACCTGCAAAGCGGCGGCCTGCGCCGGCACCAGCAAACTGCAGTGCTCGGACGGCAACGCTTGCACGGACGACGCCTGCGACCTCGCGGCCGGGTGCACCTTCACGCACAACACCAAGGCATGCGACGACTTCAACAACTGCACTGAAGGTGACGCCTGCACCAAGGGCATCTGCAAGCCGGCCAAAGCCAGCCCCTGCGACGACGGCAACGGCTGCACCACCGAGACCTGCGACGCGGCCGGCGGCTGCAAAGTCGCCAACAACCAGGCACCGTGCGACGACGGCAGCGCCTGCACTACCAATGACACCTGCAAAGACGGCAGTTGCGTACCGGGCGCGGCGGTCACTTGCAACGACGGCAACCCATGCACGGCCGACAGCTGTGACCCCAAGAAAGGCTGCGTGTTCGACGGCGGCGCGGGCGGCTGCAGCGACAACAACGCCTGCACGGTCGGCGATGCCTGCAAAGACGCCGCGTGCCTGCCCGGCGCCGCCACCGACTGCAACGACAATAACCCCTGCACGACCGACAGCTGCGACACCCAGAAAGGCTGCGGCAACCCGCCCAACACCTTACCGTGCAGCGACGGCAACGCCTGTACCAGCGGCGACACCTGCGCCGACGGCAAGTGCACGGCCAAGGCGGTGCAGTGCGACGACGGCAACCCGTGTACGACGGACTTGTGCGATGGCCAGAGCGGCTGCTCTTTCGCCACCAACCAAAGCCCCTGCGACGACGGCAACCCGTGCAGTGAAAACGACGCCTGCCAGAAAGGCACTTGCCTGCCCGGCGCGGCCAAGAACTGCGACGACGGCAACCTGTGTACCAACGACGCGTGTGTACCGGCCGCGGGCGGTTGCAGCTTGACCGCCAACAGTCTTGCCTGCGACGACGGCAATGCGTGCACAAGCGGCGACGTCTGCAAAGACAAGGCGTGTAGCAGCGGCGCGGGCTTGCAGTGCAACGACGGCAACCCGTGCACCAGCGACAACTGCGACGACAAGGGCGGCTGCACCTTTGCCAATACCACCGCAGCGTGCACCGACAACAACGCCTGCACCGACAAGGACGCGTGCAGCAAGGGCAGTTGCATCCCCGGCGCACAAAAGGCCTGCGATGACGGCAATGTGTGCACCGACGACGCCTGCGACGCGGCCAAGGGCTGCGTCAACACCGCCAACGCATCCGGCTGCGACGACGGCGACGCCTGCACGCAGGGCGACGGCTGCAAAGACAAGGCCTGCGCAGGCACCCTCAAGACCAGCTGCGGCGACGGCAATCCGTGCACCGACGACACTTGCGACAAGCAGAAGGGCTGCGGCCACACCAACAACACCGCGACCTGCAGCGACGGCAGCGTGTGCACAACCACCGACACTTGCGTCGACGGCGCGTGCCTGCCGGGCGCCCAGACCGACTGCGACGACGCCAACCCGTGCACCAGCGATAGCTGCGACGGCAACAAGGGCTGCGTCGCCGTCGCCAACACCCAACCGTGCAGCGACGGTAGTGTTTGCACCGTGGCCGACGTCTGCAAAGGCGGAGCGTGCGTTCCCGGCGCCGCGGTCGCGTGCGACGACGGCAACCCCTGCACCGACGACAACTGCGACACCGCCAAGGGCTGCGGCCACGTCAACAACACCAAGCCCTGCGATGATAACAACAAGTGCACTGCCGGCGACACCTGCAAGGTCGGCGTCTGTACGCCCAGCGGCCCGGCCAAGTGCGACGACGGCAACCCTTGTACCACCGACCTGTGCGATGCGGCCGGCGGCTGCAAGACTGAAGACAACACCGCGCCCTGCAGCGACGACAGCGTGTGCACGGTCGGCGATGTGTGCAAGGGCGGGGCGTGCATCCCGGGGGCGTTCCAGAACTGCAACGACGGCAACCTTTGTACCGACGACAGTTGCGACAAACAAGCCGGCTGCGCGCACACGCCCAACCAGAGTCCGTGCAGCGACAACAATGCCTGCACCAAGGGCGACGAGTGCGGCCAGGGCAAGTGCGCGTCAGGCACGCCGATCGTCTGCAACGACGGCAACGTCTGCACCGACGACCTGTGCGACGCCGCCAACGGCTGCCTCAAGGATACCAACAAGGCCAGCTGCAGCGACGGCAACGTCTGCACCGCGGGCGACACCTGCAGCAACGGCGCTTGCGGTGCGGGCGCCAGTATCGTCTGCGACGACGGCAACCCATGCACTGCTGACGCGTGCGACGCGACCAAGGGATGCCAGTTCAGCGCGAGCACCGACGCCTGCAGCGACAGCAATGCCTGCACGGTGGGTGACTCGTGTGCGCTCGGCAAGTGCGTCTCGGGCAAAGCCGCCAACTGCGCCGACGGCAACGTCTGCACCGACGACACCTGCGCGGCGGCCAGCGGCTGCGCCAACCCCGCGAACAAGGCCAGCTGTAGCGACGGCGACATCTGCACCGGCGGCGACATCTGTCAGGCGTCCCAGTGCGTTGGCGGGCCCAAAATCGCGTGCAACGACGGCAACCCGTGCACTGACGACAGCTGCAATCCCAATAACGGCTGCGTGTTCGCCAACAACACCGCGCCGTGCGACGACAACAACGGCTGCACCAACCTGGACGTATGCACCGGTGGCAAGTGCAAGCCTGGCGCCGGTTGCGATGCGCAGGCGTTGTGCACCCCAGGCGCGCAGGCCGTGTCTTGCGTCTGCAACAAGGGTTGGGTTGGCGACGGCTTTTCGTGTGCCACCAAGTGCGGCGACGGCCTCGTGGCCGGCAGCGAGGGTTGCGATGACGGCAACACCAAGGCGGGCGACGGCTGCAACGACCAGTGCGGCACCGAGAGCGGCTGGACCTGCGCCGGCACCGCGCCGACCGTCTGCACCGACGTCAACGAGTGCTCCAAAGGCACCGCCACCTGCGGCGCCAACACTTCGTGTACCAACACGCCCGGCAGCTACACCTGCCCCTGCAACAGCAACTACGGCGACTGCGACAAGACGGCCAGCAACGGCTGCGAGGCGGACCTGCTGAGCAACAGCAACCACTGCAAGACCTGCAACAACGCGTGCGCAGGCGGCAACGTCTGTACGGCAGCCACTTGCGTGCCGCTGGCCGCGCCGACTGTCAACGACGGTTCGACGACCTCGGGCACCGATCTGCTGTACCAGTACTGCCCGGTCGCCGCCGGCGCCGGTTTTGTGCGGGCCAACTGGACCGCCTTGACCGGGGCATCGAGCTACCAGGTGGCGATCGGCACCACGGCGGGCGGCACCGAAGTCAAGGGCTTTGCCGACGTCGGCAACGTGACCAGCGCTACGATTGGCGGCTTGTCGGTGGCGGGCGCGTGGACCGGAGCTGTGTACTACGTCAGCGTGCGCGGCGTGTTCGGTTCGGCGACCGGCGCCATTGGCAAGTCCAACGGCATACGCATCGCCGAAGCACTGACCTGGGACGGCGGCGTTGCCGGACTGCGAACTCCCGATGCCCAGGGCGGTCACAACGCCAACTGGCCCGCTTCTGGCTTGCTCGCGGTGTACGGCAAGCACTACTTCGAGACCGTCAACATTGGTGTCGGTACCAACGTGCTTGTGCAGGGCTTTGGCAAAGCCGACAACGTGCAGAACGGTGTGGCCAGCACGGCCGCGTCGGTGACCTCGCCCAAGGACGGCTGGCTCGAGATCTACGCCAATGACATCACAGTAGCAGGAACCATCACGGCCAGCGGACGCGGCTTTGGCGGCGGCGGCGGCGGCG